>JAEEGL016884368.1_pt1 | contig 36434 bp, 51 predicted proteins | sample 9134231 | NCBI WGS metagenome assembly JAEEGL01 (sample SAMN16246548, study PRJNA631951) | gut metagenome | biome: gut microbiome; feature: rumen; material: fiber-attached | host: Bos | place: Iran: Karaj | collected 2018-10 | reverse complement strand
CTAGGTACATTGAAGACCAAAAGAAAAAGTAAAATGTTATAAACTTATTTATGAATAGGTCGATTAGTGGAGTTCTCGGCTTATTGAAATCAAGGATTTTTATGCCCTGGTGATGCTGAACTCCACAAAAAAGCGTCATCGGGGCATTTTTAATTGCCTATGGTTGAATTGAAGACATACAAATACAAGCTGTACAATCGGGATGCTTTGAAGTATCTCGACAATATACTTGTTATTGCTGGTCGGATATATAACCATTGCATTGCTCTGCATCGTCGGTATTATGGTCTCTATCACACGATGCTCAACAAGTATCAGTTGCAGAAGCACTTAACCAAATTGAAACGCCAGTACCCAGAGTGGAACGAAGTTCCATCGCAAGCCATCCAAGACATAACGGATAGGATTGACCGGGCATATCGGTTGTTCTTTTCGAACTTGAAGGCTGGCAAGAAGACTAATCCTCCTCACTTCCAGAAGACTGCTAAATATCATTCGTTCACAACGAAGCAAGCTGGGTATAAGTTTCATGACAGCAATCGTGTTAAGATAGGCAAGAAAGACTTCCCCTACTGGGACAGCAGGGATTTCGACGGAAAGATTAAAACTCTAACCGTCAAACGCAAGAGCAACGGATTCTACATATACATCGTCGTAGAGCAAGAATGTACACAGACAGAGTGGACTAAATCGGGTGAAATCGTTGGTTTCGACTTCAGTCTGCACGACTTCTTGGTTTCCTCTAACGGCGACGACTGTTCTATGCCGAAGCTACTGCGTAAGAACCTAGCGTCTTTAAGGAACTTATCGGAGAAATACCGAAAGTCTAAAGGTAAGCGAGGCTCGCTGCGTACATTGCAGAAGCTACACGAGAAGGTCGCCAATCAGCGCTCGGACATGCATTGGAAGTTAGCTCGGCAGATGTGTCGTGACTACGATGTAATGGTGTTTGAAACGCTAGACATAGCAAACCTATCCAAGAAGTACAAGAAGTCTATGTACGACTTCGGTTTTAACACCTTCTTGAATATCCTTGAATATGTAGCTCATAAGACTGGCAAGACAGTCATGTACGCAGACAAGTGGTATCCATCCAGTCAGCTATGCTCCGAGTGCGGCTATCAGAACCACGAATTAAAGGATGTAACAATTCGTCATTGGATATGTCCTAGCTGTGGTGCGGAGCACGACCGAGATAGGAACGCCGCAATCAATTTATGCAAGGTAGGGTCATCTACCTTTGGGACACGTTGCCCATCCGTGGCAACTCCCAGAATCCCACGACTTTAGTCGTTGGAGTATGTCAAAGGTCCCCGTTGATGAAAATATCGTAGAACATCGTATCTTCTCGCATCAGTTCAATCTTCTTGGTTTTTGCCAGGTATCTTCGGAACGGGCGGGAGAATCCAAGCGTGTTGTAGGGTTCCTTCGTTATATCCTCGTTAGGGAGCCAGAATCTGACTGATGACGGGTACAATCCATGGTCTTCACCCTTATATTGCGGACGGAATGTCGTCCAGTCGATATGGATGCCGAAGAGTTCATAGAACCTTTTGGACAGCTCGATTTTCGTCTTGGAAATGTAGTGGTAGTCGGTACAGTGCTCCCCATAATGCGGACTGCCCTCGGGGATTGTAACGATGATTGGACGGTCGGCATAGCGATACTGTTCACCGCCTTTGAAATAATTGTACATATCTTACCTCACCCATCCAGCTTGCGTTTCATTGCCATTACATCATCGAGATAACCAGCCAGCCTGTCCATCATGTTGAGAATCTTTTCAGAGCTGAACATGTCATGACGGCGAAGCATGGCGACGAACTTTTCCTCGGTGATGTCATCAACCTTGCATTCGTCATCCACCCGGCGAATCCTGTACGGGTCGGGGTGGATGATAACATATCGGCCATTCTTTTTCACATCATCGAAATGTGTCTGGTAGCTGATTGTGCCGACGTGGGTGTCAGCCAGCACGAGTTCCTTAAAATCTCGTTCGGGATATTCTGGATAAGTCTTTTCGGCACCTACACGGACGCCGTATGTTTTGGCCATTCGTAAAAATTCTTCTTCTTTCATGGGTAACCCCTAAATATGAAAAAGGTCTTTGTCGTCGAACCAGTATGAAATCGGGAGGGAGTCTTTCATCAGGCCTTCGATACTAATGAATGTAAGTTTGCTCCAATTCATACATACGAGATACTCGACGCCGTATTCCATCACGAGAGGGCACTCGTGGTTGTTCATGCGGCGATTCCTGTCTAACGGCTTGGAGAACCAGTAGGAATACGGCAGATGGGCGATGTCGCCCATTTGTCGCTTTCCGCCCATGTTGTATATCTCGTAGTGCCAATGCCCGTCGGTAACCAGATAGTCCGCATCGTATCCGTCACTGTGGCACGGGAGCTTGTAGATACCGTCGGAATCACGGAAAGGAATCCACTTGTAGGGATTCCCCTCCATTTCAAGACGGAGAGGGAACTCAATATTCGGGTGAAAACTCATTTCGTGTCCTTCTTGTTATGGGCGTTGGTTATCATGAGTTCGTTGGACTTTGCCGTGATATCCTTGATGACATCCTTGCACTCGTTTTCCAGCTTCTCTTTCGCTTTCTTTTTATCCAGGACGGCAACGTGGACAAATATGGGCCTGACGAAAGCGACGGGTTCCCACGGAGTGATAGTCTGGCGAGCAACCTTGGCAAGGCACTCGACGAGGTATTCTCGGTATTCCTTCAATGCGTCTGAGCACCATCCGTCGGAAGCGTAAAACTCGAGAATTGGCTTGACATCCTTCGGCCTGATTTCAAGGCGGAACTCGTGCCTATTCGTCTCCTTGCAGTACTCAGATGAGAGACCGATATTATCGGGCAATCCCTTGACTTCGAATAGTCTATCGTAGAGAGCAATTAAATGTTTGAGGAACTTGTTGAGATAGTCCACCATGGATTCGTAAATGTCGGTACATGCAAGTTGCCATGATGGGAACCAGCAATCCATCCCTTTCGAGTTCTTGTCGCCTACGGACAAGATTCTACGACACATTTCCACCAGACGATGGGTGCATCCTTCCTCCGGCTTCAATCTCACCTGGACATAGCAGGCGTACAACGGGTCATCGGGCTTTGTAAGCTGTTCAGCAGTACAGTTACGGCAAGTAAGCTCGAACAGTTCTCCGAAACGGAGATATCCATGCTTGTACGGGGTCAAGTCGAACTTGATGTCTTCCAGCTGCGCACGGAGCTTCAACGCCTTCTTTCTCGGCTTGTCGGGAATGAATTCGAAGTTGTACTTTGACGGAGCCTTGCCCCATTTGCTCAATATGGTTTCCAAAGAAATGAGTTTCATGTTATTTCCCCAATTAAATTGTATAAATCATCCGCCTCTTCCTTGCTAAGGTCACGGCGGTACATAAAGACCTTCATCAACTCGAACGACTCGTCGACGAACTGGATTAGAGACGGGTATTTTCCGTCACGGTATCGCAGCATCTCTCTGCACTGCTTTCGGGTAGTGCCGCCATCCTTGCATACTTCATACAAGGCTGCGTTCAGTCCAGCCTCGGTGAACACGAGGTAAGTTGAGCCTACGATGCGAACATGGTTAGGACGGGCCATAGACTTTATCCACCTTTTCCTTTATCCACGCCCATGTCTTGCTCAGCAGGCAGCCGTGCATGTTTCGTGGATTGAATTCAGTTATGTGATAAATTTCGAAACATTTATCGGCGACCTTGGTTATCTTCTGGTAAACCTCTTCCGTAGTAAGCTCCGTGCATAGGAGCCACATGGGTTCAATCGGATGGTGCCAGTCGCCAAGGGCCTTGAATGTGTTAAGAAATTCGACCCAGTCGTATGTAGTGTGCTCTGTATTCAGGCTATATGTAAGAGAGATGAAATTCATTTTAACCCCCGTTAGTATTCGTCGTGATAAGCACATACGAACGCCATGTGTTCGTATGCCTTTTCGACCGCATTCAGGTTCCTGTGTTCCTTCACGACTATCTTCTTGCAGAGCTTGTCTTCGAGATAGTGGACTTGCTTTCCCTCAGGGCCGATGAAGATACCGGGACGCTTAGCCCATACGGTAATCTTGTTCCATCCACGCTTTACCTTGACGATGCCGCTGTCATTCATGTACTTGTAAGCCTTTCCGGGAGAAGCGAAATGGTTAATCATGTTGTAGTACATGGAGATGAGAATGTGCTTTGTGGGGAAAAGGGTGTCATATACCCACTGTGCAAACACTTCTGCTTGACTCCGTATTTCCAGCCACAGCGTAACCTCGAAACCCAGGCGTTCGCTAGCTTCTTTCCTTGCTTTTCTTCCAAAGGGTCCGAACATAGTTATTTCCTTGCTTCGTAAAGATGGAATTTGGGACTGGCTACAAACCTGTCGTAACAGGAGTTGATGAAAATTTTGTTCAAACGCTGGGCTATTTCCATGTTTGACGGACGGGCATATGTCAGGAGTTCATGTTGGTTGTTCATTAGATTGCCTCGAATACAGTATTTTTGAAGATATCCCAGTTGGCATCAAGCTGCTGATAGATGTCGATTTTCTTTTCGGTCTTGGTGTCGGGCCATCCAGTGACGATGACCTCGTATTCGCATTTAGACCAGAAGAAGTACATGCACTTGCGGCGAAGTTCCATTTCGAGAAGCTCGTCAGGGGTGTACTTTTGCTTGCGTTTCTTTTCGTCCCAAATCATCTGTTCGATGAGTTTCTGGTATTTGGCATCGTCCTTTCCGTAGGCGGCAACAAGCTTCTTCTTGAGCTTTTTGAGATGCGTCACCAGAGCAGAGAACTGCCCGAACTCAAATATGTTTCGGAATTGGATGCCATGCCCAAATTCATTGTAGATGACAACGAATGTTGGTTTTTTTGTTGCTTTCTTCATGTTACCTCCCGTCGCTAGAAGTCTTTTCAGATTCACGGATACGCTTGATGCTCTCGGCGAACATTTCGTAGCATTTCTTGACACGCTTTTCTACCTCGTACCAAATCAGGACCCATGAGCCGACAGAGAGCAGTTCCCTCGGCGTATCGGATACGGACTTGTACGGACCGCAGCCGTCGAAAGTGTACATCTGTTCCTTTCCATCACGGCACTTGGACTCGAACAGGAGATGCATCGCACGGGCGTACTGGTAACGGAGGCGCCACTGTGAGAGCAGGCGTTCCTGCATCAGCTTGGCGTTGGTGTAATGGGCCTTGCGGAGGGATTCGACTTCCTGTCCCATCTGCTGGTTTCTGGTTTCGAGGTCTGCTACGGACAGACGTAGCGTGGCAGCCTGTTCCATGACTTCGGCGGTAAGCTTGTTCTGCTTCTCGATAGCCTCAAGTAGTTCCTTGTCCATGATGTTGTGTCTCCATATTGAGTGTTATTTTGAAAATAATATACATAAATAATATCGCACTGTCAAGAGGTGTATGGAGAAAATGTAAGAAAATTATCCGAAACATAAGGAACAGCCCGATTCCATCATATCGAGCTTTTCAATCGGAGTCGCCTTAAACTCCTTCAACTTGAATTTCTCGAACCCTGGGCGCCATAGAGGGTCGTAGTTCTGCTTCTTGGCAATCCTCTTGGCTTCCGACGGGTTTGCCGCCCTGACGATGCAAAAACGGTTGAAATCGGATGTTGTATGCTCTACTAGATAGTAGCCGTTTGACATATTTATGCCCCGCCGTCTCGTCTTAACCTAAGGAATACACCATATACGCTTCTCATCATGTGGTCGTCGATGGTGCAGAAACTAAGCGATGTCGAGGCGAAGTTCTCGTAGTATTCGTCACGCTCCTTAGCCGTCTCGAAACTTGATGAAGGAATGAGAGCTTCCCCTATCGCCTGCAACGCATTTTCCCCGTGAAGGGTTTCCCCGTTTGCTTCGAAGTGCAGCATCTTTATGCAGCGTTCCGCTTTCTGACCATCGGGGTCATCCTCCATAGCTGGCGCATGGTCGATTAAGATATTTACCTTGATTTGATTTAGAATAAGATTCTTTAATTTGACAAGGTTGTCAAGCTCGATGCACAAGCATATCGTGTTTTTCAACGGTTCCGCCTCAGTATACTTCGTTATGACGGCAATATAGTGGTTCTTGCGCTTTCTGGAAAACCAGCTCATAGTTCCTCCATGATTCTAGTGGTGTCCGCAACAGTTCGCTGCGGATGGAAAATTTCAAGTTCTTTGACAGGCCTGCTCTCGCTTACAGAACAGGCCATGAACAAAAACGCCATTATCGCAGCTAAGATAAGTTTCATTTCTTTTCCTTCATCTTGCGGAAACTCCACTTGTCGAAACCCTTGGAGTCCCTAATCTGGTCATCAGTGCCGACAGGCATCGTGGGCGATGTGTTGTTCGTGAGTACGTTTCCAATGAACATTTCAAGTTCCTGCATCGCCGTGAACGGGTCGAGCTTGGTTACGAACCTGATGTCCTCTTCTGGATAGCTGTTCGGCACGAGCTCAGTCATGTCGACGCAGGTGAGCTGGGGGTTCACAATCACGTTGTAGACATATTTGTCACTGGTCGGGGTTGACTTCCTCGGGGAATATCCGACGGCGAGAATCGGGGAGTTGAACTTGACGAAGATGTCCCGGTTCCAGAACGGGTCGGCATTCATGTCTAAGACAGCATTGCCCTTACTGTACCAAGGGAGCAGATGCGGGATTTCCGCCTGTTCTACATAGATATACGTTGTCTTGAGCGTCTTCCTGTCTTGATGGCCGCAGCAATGGAACCACTTTCCGCAAAAGCCGATGTGGAACAGGGTCTCATTATGGTTAAATACGTCAAACCCATCGTTCTTGCCCAAGCAGATGTGGGTAGGCAATTCCTTGCTGGTGGTTACGGTTTCCATGCGGGTATGCCTTTCATACACGATGGTCGGGTCGTTGAACACGCTCAACGCACTGTCATAATAGTCTCTGAATTTTGAAAATATACGCATGTCCAAAATATACTTAATAAAATGTGTATTGTCAAGAGGTGGATTCCTGTTAAATAAATTTATCAAGTCTCGAGAATTCCAATTTCCTTTTCAATACTGCTACGCAGAAGCAGGAGAGACATCTGCTCCTCAACAAGTTGGCGCAATTCAAACGGTTTGACCTGCATATCAAACAGTGAGTGCAATGTAAGTCCATTCTTAGTCATGTATTCCTTTATATCGGAGTCTACTTTATTCAACCGTGCTGTAACTGAATTGAGTTTGTCGTACAGTTCAGATAAAATTTTCGATATTCCCTGTAATTGATTGCTCATTTTGTCTCCTTTTCGTTGCAGACATAGTCATTCTTTTCGTATGACCACTCCTTAGGAGAGGGGTCAGCCTTTTCGCATTTGTATTTCCATGGCAACCATTGCGGCATCCAGTCGGATATATGTTGGTAGCGGCGGCAATACTTGCAGTCACGACATATTCTTGGTATTTCTACGTCGGTCATAGGCTAGTCAATCCTACGGAAAAACAGAAGATGAGGAAGGGAATACGATGGTTCTGATACGGAATTGTCCATCATTTCCTTGAGCATCGTTCTAAACTCAGCCATGTTGCTGAGTTTCCATGTGCCGAGGAATTTATCTTTGCCCGTCGGCTTCCTCACGACCTCGGCCTTGATGTAGCGGGAAGGCTCATTGTCGCTAGTTCCTTCAATGACGATAGTCACCTTCTGGATAGTCGCAGTGTCGTTCAACTTTACGCCGTCCTTATACACAATCTCGTATATAAGCTCGTCTTGATACCGCAGGGGTCCCGAACCCGATGCCTTATAGACGTGTTCCCCAACGAATACGGGGTCGATATGAGGGGCTCCGTATTTATGGAGGAATGAGTCGATGATACCAACTGTGTTTGAAATGATGTCTTCAACATCCTGGTTGGAAATGATGTTTCTTACCATTGTTTGTACCTCGGTTACAGGGAAAGGAAAAGTTTCCAAATCTTCTTTGATTTCTCGATATTCGCCTTATGGAGGGCATCCACGGAAGCGGACAGGTTGACAAGGATGTTGTCCTTCGGGGTGTTCATCCAGTGTTCGTAGATTGCTTGGGTGACCTCGTGGGGCGCCTTGAAAGTCATTTTAGTGAGGAAATCGTAGTAGTTATTTTCATCCATGATATTTGTTTACCTTTTATTAGCGGCCATAGAGTGCATTCCGACACTCGAAATCCTGTTGAACCTGTTTCTCCTTGTAATATTCTCGTAATTCCTTCAAAGATTTCTTATAGTCGATGTCTCGGCCTTCATTTCTTAAAACCCATTCTGCACCAGCGATGAAGATTGGGTACGTATCCACGACATCAATACCAGACCTGCTGTATTCACGGACCTTGCCAGTATAGTCATCCTTCGTGCTGCTAGTAACATTGTACTGGGTCGGAGGGGGGTCGTCTTCCGAACCATTCCTCATGAACACCGCAAAAGCATCAGCTGCTTCCTTGCCCGTACACCAGTCAATCGCTTCGAGCGAATAGAATGAATGCTTGAAGTCGAATTGGTGACCTTTTTCTTCCACCTTCTCGCCAAGCTCACGGTACTCTGCACGTCGATATACGGGTTTTCCGTCGGCATACGCCTTCATGATTTCCAACTGTTCTTCGATACTCTGGGCCATGATATCCTCCTATCGGGTACACAACACTATGATTATAACGACTGCGATGATTGCTGGTACAATCCAACTATATTCGAAGCCGAGTATAACGCACAGCGGTTGGACAATGGTGCCAAGCGCTGCGGTAAGAAACACGAACGTGACGGCGATAGACAGGGCGGAAACAACGATGTCAAGGGTTGTCAGCTTCTCGTGCGGCGCCTTCTCGGTATGGAACGTGATTTTGTTCTTGTCGGACATTTTTACTTCTCTGCCTTTGAGCGTTCCTTGCATTTGCGTTCGAAGATGCCGACTGCGATTACTACAAGAATATAGATGAGACCTTGGATGATTTTCTTCTTCATGGGATTTTCCTATAATGGTTTGTATCAACAATATAACTAATATGAACCGACCTGTCAAGGGATTTATTCAGGGTTTTATTGGAATAGACTTGACAGCAGGCCATGAATTTACTATATTCCCCTTTGTAAGGAGCATCATGCAATGATAGATTTCGAAAAAATGAAAAAGATATTGTTTTTAACCATGCTCTTCGTCGTAAGCATCATGACGGCATGCCACGACTCGGAAGAGGAACGAAGGATAATCGAAAAGCGCAAGGCCATGAACAAAGCAATGCACTGGCCATTCGAGGAAATAAGGAAATTCAACGATGCCACATTGATATGCGACCACTCAACGGGCATTGTATATTTCCGATACCATCAATACCGAACTAGCGGGATGAGCGTCTATCTTGACAAAAACGGACAGCCAGCCCGTTGCGAAAAGTAGGAGGAGCAATATGGAGAAAACAGTAAGCGGGTGTCTTCCAGATAATGAAGGCGCCGACAACAATGCACAGGAAACGCCAGCAAAGGCCGCTCCCGAAGAACAGAAACAGGAACCTCAGCCGCCTAAACCATCCCCGGCATTCGCATGTCTTCAGACCTCCGATGGTCCCATATTCGTGCGGAAGTCATCTGTCGTCATTTTCCGTTTACTCGACACTACGATAAATTCTGTTCACATCAAGAAAAGCACCGTCCCTATTACCATTGTCAACGGAAATGGCGGGCTAAGCAGTTTCGACTACCATATCAACGATAAATCGCATTTTGACAAGTTCGTCGAAGAAATGAATTCTTAACATAAAGAGGTAACCCATGGAAGATGAATGCACACTTAAAAAGTTATTCGATTACCTTTACCCTACCGATATGACCTTCGAATACCACTCTAATTCGAAGGACGGCGCTTTCATTAAGGTAATCCTATACAATGATTTGTGGATTGACGTATTCCCGTACAGCAATGATAGCTACCAGGTAGTGGAACACGACAATAATTCCAAGGAAAAGGAAACCGTGTTGCACTGGTCATTCAAGGACCTGCAAGAATATCTCTGCATCAATTACGAGGGCTAAGTATGAACCAGGGCAACAAGACAGATTTGGACAAGCTGCGTAGCTACTACATCAACACGAAGAATGGCTTTGTCGGGAAGGAAACGACAGAAGGAAAAACGCAGTATGTGATGGAAGGATACAAGGCGCTGCTATTCCACAGTGCATGCGATGCAATCAAGTTTGCGAACACGATGGTAATGAACGGTTCCATCCAGTATGCAAGAGTGTTCTATTGCAACCCGCAGGGAATCCATGCCATCGCACTGATTCGCAAGGATTTCTGTGGCAGAATGAACTATGTCTACATCGGACAGGGCGATACTGGAATCCCTGTTTCTGGCGGTCTTTCCGGCCTGTTGAATCGTGTAAAACAAGCAAAGCGGTGAGGACCTACCATGAGCAAAGAAATCCTCTGCCCTGAATTAAATCCGCCTGATTTCTCGCATAACCATCACGGTGAATACTACAGTTATGGTATGCGTGGCATTCTAGGAAGTGTATATAGCGACCTGTTCATCGAAAAGGATTCACTTGGACGCTGTACGAGCGCCTACCACAGGAAAGTCAACGAGTGGCAATGGGGAGATACTAAACGCCAGCCAGACCGTTATTCCGACACATACATGTATGATATACATGGAGGATGCCGAGTCAAGAAAGGAATAAACGGAAATAGGCTGTTCATCATAGAGTATGATGGTGATAGCAACCGTCCTAAGTACGTATGGAACCGTCTTGGTGAAGCATATGATGGCGACTGGTACGAGTTTTTCGGGTTCACTTACCACCCAAACGGTGACTTGAAGGCAATCGACTACTGGGGCCAAGGCGGCAACATGAGCGGGCATTATGAATACACCGTATCCCAGATGAGAGTAAAAACTTATATCGACAAGAAAAAAGCGAAGGATGTATCCAGTACAGTAGTCAAGATTAACAAGCATGTCACAAGTATGACAAAACTGCCTGACCCGACGAATTGGACAATATTCATCTCTCGCCACGCACACAAACACCAATACAGCGATGCAGCCGACGCATTAGGATTAGACGAAACAACCATGTCTTACCTTCCTAAGCGACGGATGACCAAGAAGGAAAGGGAATGGTCTTTCAAAAATAGTGCAGCCGCTAGGATGCTTCGTGACATGGACGCCCTCAATAAAGGCATAATCTAAATTTAAAACCCACGGATTTAACCGTGGGTTTCTTTTTACAAGTTATCCTCTACATGAAGTCAAGAACGCTGTCAATCAGGCTCGGACGTTCGTTAAACTTCCGTTCGGAAATTTCGGCCCCATGCCTCCTCAGCCAGTTTGCGACAAGATGCCTATGGCAAAAATCCGATGGCTTCTCGTAGCAAACGAGCGTGAGACGGTCGAGAATATCTGGGCCGTATAACTCAGAAAGTTCACGCATCACCTGGTTGAAATCTAGGCTTTCAAGGTAGGTTTCAAACACGGATGTGTAGAACTCGGTGTCACCCTTGTGCTGTCCGTATTTGAAATCGTAAAGTAGTCCCTTTGAAGGCGCCAGCTTAGGGTAACACGCCCTGTCGTACCACTCGGGGTTAATCCTTGCGATAGACACGGGGTACTCTATATTAGGCACCTGTGCAAAGTATGACGTGAACACCTAGTAGTCCTCGTGTTTGAACTGGCGGAAATACGTATCGACCGTATTCTTGAGGAGCGCAACAGTCTGGTCATCCATGTGGAAACGGCCCTTGTTGATTTCAAGAGACTTGTCGATGTTACCATCATCATGTCGCATCGTTGCTGCGAACCAGTCGCAAATCAACTCAAGCATATCGACAAGGTTCATCCCGTTCACTCCGTTGGCGAAATGTTCGGGGTGATGCCTGTTTTCTGCATAATGATGGTTAAGGGCTTCTTTCAGACCTTTCAGGAACTCGTTGTACTCGGGTGAGCCATAGGTACAACCTTTGAGCTTCTGCGTGTATTCGTCAAAGAGCTCCTTCTCGGGAGGAAGCAACTTGGAGTCATCATGATGGTCAGCCCTTTCCATGATGTCCTTTGCAATGTTATACATCAGCATGCGAACGAAGTCACGATGCTTGTTGGTTTCTGGGGCGGAATCGTAGTGTTCTGACATTACTTCTTCTCCTCGATGTCATTGCTTGCGAAAAGAGCGTTGAAATCATCCAAATGGAGCTTGTCCCAGATGTTGGATTCCTTCATTCTTTTTTCTGCTTCCTTGCGTTTCTCTGGGGATGCTGTCTTGAAGAACTCAATTACCTTGCTCATAGTATTTGCGTCTTCGCATTCTGCAGGAAGCGCACCAGGGCGGTACTTGGGGATTTCACCGTTGAACAGATATCCAGCCTGGTTCGTGATGTTTCTGAGGATGACACCAGCGAAACGGATATATGCGTGACGGAGGAACGTCATGTCAGGATTCTGCCTTGCCGTGTGCTTCGGGGGAAGATTTTCCAGTTCTTCCTTGGTGAGCGTACGGAGAATAGTCTTGCGGACGATGAAGGTTCCCTGCATGTTCATCGCTTCCTTGTCGAAGAACATGTCGCCATTCCATTTAGTCGGGCTCCACTTCATCTTGTAGCCAGCCTGCTGAATCATTTCAAGCTTGACATCGCTGTTCTTGTTGAGAAGTTCCTTGTGCGGATAAAGGGTCTGTGCAATCATGCTGATGGCGTTCTTGATGGAATCTGCCTGTCGCCAACTGAGAACGAGGGCGGCAAAGTCCATGTGAGGAACATTCCATGCACGGCAATCGAAGTAAGCCTTGCGGTTTCCAATGCGGCTTTCAAGCTTGGTGAACTCGACTTCATGTACGAGGCGGTTGAACTCAACGCTAGCGACAGCGGAGAGCATGCTGCAAATCTTCTGGATGCGGCCACCGAAGTAGTAATCGCTGATGTGGGCCATCGGTTTCAGGACGAGGGTAATTTCATCGGACTGGGTATAACCGATTACGGCATTGCATTCTTCCATGAGTGCGGTAGTTACACGGCACATGACCTCTCGGAGCTCGGCATCGAATGGACGCAGGCAATTTTTGGTCACGTTGTGGAATGCACGACCGTCAAGACGGATGCATACTGGAAGTCCCGGCAAGAGAGTTCTCTTCGCCTCGATGGACTCGTATTCTTTCATGAAGATATCAAGGTTAGAATATGACATTTTTTCACCTCTTTAGTGTTTTTTCGATAATTTCTGCAAGTGTCGCCTCTACCTCGTCATTCTGGTAGTCGGCGTTGAAAGTCTTCGACATGCAACGTGGAAGATGACAGGCCTTGTTGATGACATCTAATAAGCACATGCCGTCATCAGCCCTGCCAATGATGGAACCATCTTCGTCAAGTGTCACGTAGAACAGGTCGGCGTTCAATATCATGAAGATATCGCCTTTGGCGGAGACGCAATATTCCACCGTGATTAAGGGAACTTTCTGCCTCCCGTCAGTTGCCAAATGGTATTCGTACGACACGTCGGTGCAACAACGGTCTTCATCATCGAATTGACCTTTCTTAATAGGGACAACGCCGTTATCGGAAAGGGCCTTGTCAAGCTGTTCGAATGTATTTATCTTGTTGTGCATGGAAGCCTCGTTACCCGTTTAATCACGGTATGCCAAGAACGATGGGCGATACTTGTCGTTGGTGTATGAGCCCAGTTGTTCCAACTGGTTTTCAGTCAACTTTTCAAACTCCGGCGTCATGCGGAGAAAATGCACGGCGTTTGAAAAACTGTGAACAGGGACTGCACCGTCTGGCACAGGTTCGGTATAGTGAACCTCGCCTGTCTGGTAGTTTCGGGTGCAACCGACCGAAATTACTTGTTCGTCGTAGAGCTTGCTAAGGCGCTCTACTTCTGTTCTTCCCAGTTTCATCAGGTCTTCATATTGCATTTTGAACCTCGGTTTTAATTTCTCGTGGCAGACATAGACAAATATAAAACAATATATGGGATTTGGCAAGAGTATTTAAGAAAAACTCTTGCCAACTGCCCGTTAGTTATTTATTTTTCAGTAAAACAACCCGAGAGGTATTACAATGAAGCGTGACGAAATCATTTCCAAGTTTATTGAGGACCTTAACGACAAGACAGACCACTACGGATACGAAGGTTTCATCGACTTTCCCGAAAGCGGGAACTCGTTCAAGCTTGTTATCAACCCTGCACCTGGACGCCGCACTGCTCCGAGGGACACCGTGATAGACGCCGTACTCCAAGTAGTGAAGTCGCATTTCCCGTCCGAGTGCGTAACGTCGAGGGAATGCGCCGGGGATTACCCGCACGGCTCCTATGTCATCACCGTTTCCGACTGGACTCGATACCATGACTAATGAGGTGAGACATACATGCCAGCTAGCACAAGGAAGGAAGACAATAGATTAGTAGAAGTGGTAAACAAGTATCTCGACCACATCGCTTACCCGCAGACCACCCACATGAAGGACATAAGCCGTGTGGTAGACGCCGACCAGCAACAGGCGGGTAGCGACATAATAGTCCATATCGACGGCATGAACCTGACTTGCGACGAAAAGGCCGCAGTCAAGTACATAGGCAAGCCGCTATCTACATTCTCGCTGGAAATCGGCTTCATGGACAACCATATTAACCAGCAGCACCACCTAGGATGGCTTATCGACCCGAAGCACACTAACGACCTTTTCTCGTTCGTGTGGATACCGCAGGCCACCCGTCCAGACATACAGTCCCCCTATGACATCATCCAGTGCGACATAGCTATTGTCCGTAAACTGGACATCATGAACTATCTCGCATCGTTGGGATGGACACCACAGAAGCTTGCGAGAAAGGAAAGGTGCATACGGACGGGTACGGGAAAGACGGAACTAGGTAACTTCGAACAACATGGTCTCAAGTTCTCAATCAGCCGTTTCCTGCACGAGGTTCCAGTGAACCTACTCCTGCAAAAGGAAACCTACATGAACCTCGCAGTCGGCAGGTACTCTATAATAAACGGAATAATGTCGTATAATTTTGAACGGGACATCGACTCCGTGATAGAAATACCGGGACTAAGGTTATAAACTAGATTTGAACACGGTGACTGCATACCGCAGTCGCACAACTAACGGTTTATTTATGGCTGCTAAATGGATTAAGACGAGCAAAAAAGTCACAATTTATGCTGAAAACATGGACAAACTTACCCTAGTTACGCCGGATGATGGGGGAAGAATTGGAATTGCCATCAGCGACCACCTGAAGAGTCTGTACGAGTGTACTATTAGTGGCAGCGGCAATGTCTTCGCCAAGCCAAAGATTTCATTTAACGACCCGACAGTAGCTGTTGGAGCTGGCGGACAGCACGGAATCCAAACAGGCCAGATGACACAGGGAAGCTCATACATTCAATTACCACCGCCGGACCCTGAGCACCCCGAATATGTGATGAACGTCGAATTACTGATGGACCCGGATATTACGAACAAGGACACCGGGAAGCCAAAACTTCTCGGAGTACGAGTCCATATGGACCTTTACTCGGCAGCCGCCATTCTTCATGAAGTGAACCATTCAGTTCACAGGTTTCTAAACGGGGGCGAATACATGCAGCCTAAATCCAGTCTAATTCTCGGCGCTGTCGACCAGGACTTGGACAGGGGTATTATGAGCCGTGCGATACAAATCGACCATGACTACGAAAAGGGCGAGAAAATAAAGAAGGCAAACGAGATGGAGACGTATTGGCTTTGCTGCTGTGACGCTGCTAAGTACAATTTCAGCGAAGCAGCTATATTGAAAATCAAGGCGGTAAATAACAAGAACCTTCTGTTCGGAGGATACGAAATCCTCTCAAATCCGAGACAGCAAGAAATACTAGACAGCCGACAAGATGACGATAAGCTCTGGTCAAAATTATATGATATAGAAAAGGAAAGCCCGACAGAATATGCTCCTCCATCAGACGACATATTTAACGACGAACCCGAAATGGAACCACCAGAAAATACTGACGAATTATAAACTATACTTGATAAAGGACAGGTTTAAGCATGGAAAAACAAGATATCAACAGTCAATTCAGCTCATTTTTCGATAACTACTGCAAGACCACTCCGAACGAAAGGTTGAGTGAGATTGCATCACGTCGAAATATCGAGCTTGGCAATCTTAATGGAGCCACTCTGAGGAATCCAGAGGCCAGCCCGGATGCACTGCGAGTGTGGAAGAAAGCACGGTTTGACCTCAATAGTCTCATCGAGCCTATGTCAAGCACGATTTGGAAGCTTGCATACAAGTATTTCCCAGAGGCACTCGAAGATGTTAGACACATGAATAACGAACGGGAAAAGAAGGATGCTATCAAGGCATACCTATTCCTTTCCGAAAACGACATCGACGCCGAAAACGAACTTAAAGACCAGCTCAAAGCCAAGATTTGCGAGACGGAATATACTATAAATGGCGAACAATATCCTCTGGTCGATGCAGAATTCGCAGCCACACAGACGCCGCAGGACCTGGTTGATGAACTTGACAAAAGAATCAAGGATATGCATAATGTCTTCGATGAGGATAACAAGGACTTGAATACATTGAGCGAAGTAAGGGGTCACATCCATACTTACAAGGAATTCTTGAAAGCGTTGGCCAAATTCTTCAACCAAGATTCTGGCGCAACAATGAAAACTACCAACGCAAACGGAACAGAGACAACTGAACTGAAGTACGACTATGTTGACCAGCCAAGCCCTCGTCTAATTTGCCGTACAGTCACAAAATCAATACCAGTGCTTACCGTAAGTCCAATTATAAGGAATGATGCTGCTCCTGGGAAAATCGACAGCCTATTATTCAGCATCAAGGTTGAAGGTCTAGGACTTCCAGATAATTCGTCTATACTAGATTCAGGGTCACATACTGAACTCGGCTATTATATAGGCCGCCATAGGGCATATTCCCCTAACGACGATGGTGGATATACTGTATCTGGTGTGCGTGGTACAAACGTACCAGCCATCGTATACAACGCCGTGCGGGACTGGTATAAAACGGCAACCGCTTGTGAAATCCTCGACAAATCATATACTAGCGTAGAAGAGCTGCTCGGCCCTGATAGCATGAATGATTTTAGGCGAGCGGAAAGCGCAAACTCATGGGAACGTGATATGGCAAATTCAAAAGGTGCGCTGTCAACATCCTACCCTGAAATACACCAAAGGAGAGTGAAAAAGTTTGAAGACCGTGCCAATGTGTCTAGGCCAAAAATGAATAATGGCGTTTATACAAAGGACGACATCAGCAATATGTTGAGTAAAATTAAAGCCAAGCTAGATGGAAACCCGGATGCGGACAGCATATTGAGCGACCAGGCGTTGGCCCGCATCCTACACCTCGATGACGGTGAAAGGAAGGTGTAATCCTCAAATAAATTTAATTCAAGCCCCAAATTTGGGGCTTTTTTCATATTTATCGAAAAATGCCTTGACAACAATGATTTAATTATTTATATTATACACATCAAGATAAGGAATCAATCATGAGCACAAACTTTGAAGAATTGCCCCAGAAGGACTACATGGGAACCATATCGTGGAGCCGCCCGTATTTCGGGGCCCCGCAGCCAATGTTCGGTTCAGCCATCAAGACAAGCCACGCAGTATGCATCCGCATCGACAAGGCTCATGTGGTTCGTCACGGCGATGCCGCCGACACCAGCATATTGCCAGACAACCGCCCGTACATCGAGGTCGAAATGACCCCGTTGCAGTGGGCAGAGTTCCTCACTTGCGGAGGCCAGTCGGAAGGCGTGCCCTGCACCATCACCAGGGTGAACGGCAAGAGCATGTCCAGACCCGAAGAGGAAAGCGTAGCCGACAGCTATCTCGAAGCGACGAATGAACACTTCGACGAGTTCTCCGACGGCATAAAGCGCTTCGAGAAGCAGCTGTCCGACGCAATCGACAGCGGGAAGCCCATGTCCAAGACACAGATGAAGGAACTCCTCCAAAACATGAAGTGGTTCCGTCAAAACAGCGTAGCGAACCTGGAATTCGTCCGTACACGCTTCATGGAGGAAATGGGCAGAATCGTGGTAAAGGCCAAGACCGAGGTCAACGCCTACGCAGAATCCCGCCTCCGTGACCTGGGCGTCAAGTGCCTCATGGGGAATGCCGACCAAAACGGAAACGAACCAGAAATCGCAGAAATTACAGGATTAGACAAATGACATCCATAAAGAAATACTTTGACCAAAACAATGATGATAGAAACGTCTCCTGCATGATGAAACTTGTCACTGCAGTTTCATCTGCTGGCGGAAAGGCGTATATCGTCGGCGGCTTTGTCCGTGACGCAATCATCGGTAAGGAAAACAAGGACATCGACTTCGAGATTCACGGCCTCGATGCCGCAACAATCGAGAACATCCTTTTCGAGGTAAGCGGTAGCCCCGCCTTGAAGAAGGGCTCCTCGTTCGGCGTGTACGGCATCAAGGGTTACGACTTCGATATCGCCATGCCAAGAAAGGAACACTGCATCGGTTGCAAGCACACCGACTTCGCCGTGTCCGTAGACCCTTTCATGGGTGTAGACGAGGCAAGCCGTCGAAGGGACTTCACCATCAACTCCCTCATGTACGATGTGGAAGCAGACGAAATCGTGGATTGCCACCACGGTTGTGACGACCTTGCAAACAAGGTTATCCGTCATGTTTGCGACGAGACTTACGTCGAGGATGCACTCCGTGTTTTCCGTGCCGCACAGTTCGCAGCAAGATTCGAGTTTGACATCGCACCCGAGACAATCGCCCTCTCCCGCTCAATCTCCGAGAAGCTTATGGACCTGTCTGGTGAACGAGTTGAATCCGAAATGCACAAGGCCATGATGAAATCAGACAAGCCGTCGGCGTTTTTCAGGAAGCTTCTTGATATGGACGCCCTCCATTTCTGGTTCCCGGAACTTGCGGCACTTATCGAGACCCCGCAATGGCCAGCTCACCATCCAGAAGGCAACGCATTCGAACACACCATGCTCGTAATTGATGAAGCGGCAAAGTTGAGAGACCGTGCTGAAAATCCTTACGCATTCATGTTGGCGGCTCTTTGCCATGACTACGGGAAGGCAACTACGACGTTCTTCAACGAAGCGAAGCAGAAGCTCGTAGCATACGGTCACGACCAGGCGGCGAAACCCCTTGTCGATGCGTTCATGGACCGTCTCAGGCTTTCCAACGAGATTCGTTCGTATGTTCAGAACCTCGTACTTCTGCATATGCGTCCGAACATGTATGTCGGGAACGATGCGACGGACTACGCCTTCAACAACATGTTCGACCAGACGAAACATGCGGAAGACCTGCTGTTGCTTGCCAAGGCAGACCACTTCGGTCGAGGTGTTAAGCTAGACTACTCCAAGTACGATGAAGTCCTTGCCGACAGGTTGAACAAGTACCGTGAACTCATAAAGCGTCCAGAGGCAACCGCAGCCGATTTCATTAAGCTTGGCGTAAAGCCGTCTCCACTTCTGGGTGAAATGCTGGACATGTCCCACAAGTTGCACTTGAAGAACACTCCATGCGAGGCTGCAATCAGACTTACACGGAATCAGTTTGCCAAGCAGATTCGAATACAGAATCGTGAAGCGTAAGTGGAATAATATTGACTCCATACAAAAATCCCGTCCTCATTGAGGGCGGGATTTATTTTTTAATATTTTACGAGTGGATGAGACATCTCTATGTTAATATCTTTTTGCCATTCCTCGTATGAAATCCAAGTAACATTCTCCTTGAATGCCTTCTTGATTCTTGACTCACCTTGCTGACTACAACATACACAGCACAGATTTCCTGGGCTAACCGTAATCTGGTCGAACCTGCGTTGGTCTTCCTCCAAATCTCCCGTTGGGCTATTGCTGGTGTCAAAGACGAAGTCGCTGTAAAAGATGATGAAGTCGTAGTCATATCCGAATTTCAACTCCATCTCGGCGATTACGTCCTCATCAAGGCCTTGCTTCAACTCACGGTCTTGGTCACTCATTCCAGGAGCTGGAGGGTACTCATATGGGGTAAGACGGTTTGCCACACAGAATATGTTTGTTCCACCGCCACCGACAGAAGTTTTCAGATAGCCTTTTCCATCCTCTGCGGATACATGCGGTTCACCATTAGCAAGTGCCTGAGCCGCAGCAACGTCGAATTTACGTGGAATATCGCAACGGTCATCCCAGAATACATAATCCATTGAGACACTGCTACTCTCCAACTCATTGGCGATGCTAGAAAGGAGGTTGGCTGCACCTAGAAGGAAGCATGGCGGACTCCACATAGAGCCCGATGCGTCAATGGCGAAAAGAACTCGTGGCTTTTCATTGTACAACCTATTGAATCTACCTGTAAGCAAGTTGGAAGGGCTCGGACTATTCCAGTTCGTAAGCTCACTTTCGTCACGAGAAGGGTGTCTAGCATTTGTTGCCGCTTGAACTATTGTAGTTGCAACGGTCAACTCAGCCTTTGTATTTATGGCCACATTAGCTTGCTGACTGAGGTCATTCGAAAGTCTTTTAAGTTCTTGCAGCTGACTATCAGCGGCATCAGACTCAGACATTTGCGCTTCAATGGTTTTATCAATTTCATCCTTGACGGTATCCAAGTTTGTATCCATGGTGGCTTCACCGTCTTTAGATTCCATTGCACTAGGCTTAACCTGAGAGAACGTCGTACTTTCGTTGGCAAACATTGCAAGGTTTGGGTTCAAGCCTTGTATAGGCTGTCCGGGCTCAACCTTGATATCGCTCATTAGATTGATTGTCTGTCCAGCAATACTGCTTGATTGTGAACCGCTTGCGCCAGCAGAAGAACCCCCAGTTTGACTTCCGTTGCTTGATTGTGAACCGCTTGTGCTAGAAGATTCTCCTCCACTTTGGCTACCGTTGCTTGAACCATCAGCAGCATCAGCTGCATCTTGTGCTCCCTGCTCAAGTTGCTGCGCTCCCTGTTGAGCCTGAGAAGAACCTTGGGCACCGCTTGACTGCATAGCCTGTTGCATTTTCTGCTGGCCAGCTTGAATTTGCTGGGCGCCCGTCTGCATCTGTTGCGCACCAGCTTGCTGTTCGGCGGCATTACCGCTTTCGAGTCCTGCTTTGTAGCGCTGAGCACCCTGTTCAAGATTAGCAGCTCCCTGGTCAACAAGTTGCTGTGCATCTTGTGCTTCTTGGGTGTTTCCACATGCATTTGCGCATTGGGCAGCACCCTCCCTTGCATTGTCGGCAGCGGCATTTGCCTGCTCTGAAACGTCGGAACCATCTGATGAAGCACCTTGTTGAGAACCCTGCTGAGAGCCATTAGACCCCGGCTGACCTGACTGGCCCTGCTGAGAGCCCTGTTGAGAACCCTGTTGAGAACCTTGCTGGGAACCCTGCTGAGAACCTTGCTGAGAACCCTGTTGAGAACCTTGCTGAGAACCTTGCTGAGAACCCTGTTGAGAACCCTGCTGGGAACCTTGCTGAGAACCCTGTTGAGAACCTTGCTGAGAACCTTGTTGAGAACCCTGCTGAGAACCTTGCTGGGAACCCTGTTGAGAACCTTGCTGAGAACCTTGCTGGTCTTTTCCTGTTGCAGAATCAGCGGATTGTTTTACCTGCGATGCACCGTCCTGCATATCTTGTGCAGCCTTCGATGCAGACTTCGGATTTCCTGCCTGTTGCATAGCCTGTTGCATATGCTGTGCGGCCTGATTCATTTGTTGTGCTGCGTCATTCATCTTTCCGGCAGCATCCTGCATTCCCTGCTGGTTGCCCGCACTGGCCGCCTTTTTATATTGTTGTGCTGCCTGAACCATATTCCTACCAGCAGTTTGCATTTCAGATGCAGCCTTTTTAGCTTCGGGTGAATTGCCACATGCCTTTGCACATGCTTGTGCTCCCATATTGGCCTTTCGAGCACCATTTTCGGCATCTTGTGCTACCTGAGTAGGACTCTTTTGTTGTCCACCTTGGTTGCCTTGATTAGAGCCAGATTGTTGCTGCTGTTGTCCCGAAGGTTGCGTCTGACTAGATGCACCAATGCTTCCAAAACGGCTTTGCCTTTGCTGACCTTGCTGACCCTGTTGGCCTTGCTGACCTTGCTGACCCTGTTGGCCCTGTTGTCCCTGTTGAGGTGGAGTAGCCCCTGCGATAGCCGGAGGAAATGCCTGTTGGATAGCACTTTGAATCATCGCAACATAGTTTCTGATGTTTTCCAAGTTCCAGTCATCGTCAGTAAACTCTTGGGTACTATACGAAACAGCACCCGTATTAGGGTCTTCAACCTTCGTCGTATGTTGAAGGCGCCATGCCTCTTTTACGGCATTCATTACGGGTTGGTTTTCGTATACCCTTTGCAAGGCTGAAAGAGAAGCGTCAACCGTTGCATTTCCCGTTTTAAGCGTATTGATGATGCCGGAATGTGCCATCATGATTTTGGCAGCCATCGTATGAGGAGCGCCCTCGCCGTTACGATAATCGTAATATGAACACTTGATGCTAAGGCCTATCGTGGCGACAATGGCATAGAACGTGGTAAAGTCACTTTCCGTATACAGCTTGTGAATATACGTCGGGCTGTATATGATACAACCATTGGTGATATTACCACGGCGTGGTACGTATGTTCCATCAGGGGTTTTAATGTAGTTGTAGTTTGAAGCAAGAACGACTGTGTCGGTTTCGCCGTCAAATTCCGGGTTCCAACCGAAGTTGTTGACGACAGCCGAGAAGATAACAACTGGCGAAGTCGGGTTCGTCGCAGCGTCCATCATCACTTTAAGTTCCTTTTCAATTTGTTTCAAGGTTGTTCCATCTTGTGGGGAAATTTTACTCATACATAATCCTCGTATAACTAATTACAGTTTATACCAAAGTGCGGCATACGGCGGCGACATTGGTGATGTATTTCTTGATGATATCGACAACGGCGTCCTCGCATTCGGGAACCTGAATTTCAGGAACGAACGATTCGTACGAGTCCTCGCCGAGAATGAACGATTCTTCAAGCCCTTTCAAAATCAAGTCTTTTTGGTAGATTTCAGATGCGACGGCCCGTTTCACGAACACCAGTTTTCCGCTTCGATTCAGCATCGGGAGGAACAGCGTCAGGTTCTTGATGAATGTACCCTCTTTTTCCGACGTGAACGTGTCCATGTAGAGTATTTCGTTTCCACCACGGTCATAATACTTGGGCGGAACATGTTTCTCCGTAAGGCACATGGCATACCCGGATTCGCCGTCGAAGAATACCTTCTCGCTCCACTTTCCGTTCTTAATCGGCATGGAAGTGCCCATGTCGGCAGCGGCTTTCACCGGGTCATTCTCAAGCCCGCAATCCTTGCAGAGCTTCAAAATTTTGTTAACTAGCATAGCGTTACCTATCTTTTATCTTGACTGAATAATCTGCGTCAACGGCATATTTTTCAATTTTACGGAATACCCCTTTCAGTTCGAGAAGGAGTTCGACATCGTTAGCCTGCATCATGCGGAACAGCTTGATTGTCTCTTCCCTGAGGAAGTCGAGCTTTTCGATAAGCTCCTTCTTGTAAACCGAAAAATCAAGCGTTTTGAGAACGGAGAGCAGTTCGTCGATGTCATCGAACACGGCGCACTCCCCATTTTCGAACGAAACCACGAGGTCAATCCTGTTGATTTGCGGGGTGTATTTAAAAGTGTATGCAAGCTCGATTACGAAGGTGGCGCCTTCAGCGAGTGTTACATCCCCGATGGTCCCGGCCTTGTTCAGGACATACTTTTCACCAAGGGGTATAATCTTGTCGCACTTTTCCTTGTACTCGTTGTAGAGCCTGTTGTAGGTCTCCGTGGGGATTATCCCATCCTCGTTGCGAAACTTGGATATATCCATTATCCCCTCAGCAATTTGTTGATGATATCTTCCGCTGCGGACAACGGGATGTCGATTGCATCGACATCTTGGGTCTGAACCACAGTTTTATCCTTGGTGCCAGGGAAGGCGAGGTCGGCACTTGCGACAGGGTGCTGGTTGGAAGCCGTGTAGACGGTCTGGTTCTTTGCGGCGTTGAGGGCGGCCTTCACTGCACGGTGTCTAAAGAGAAGTTTGTTATACTCAGCGGAAAGCTCATTGTAACTTTTACGGGCGGCTGCGGCATCCTGTTCAGCATGTTCCGCACGACGACGGAAATCAAGGAGTGTTTCCTGCAAGCTTCTGAGTGCCTTGCGGGTTTCACCCAAGTCGTGCTCCTTCTGGTTAAGCTCGTTGTACAGCTCGTTGATTTTATTCGCCATTTCCTGATTGGTGGTGGCGGCATTGGGGGTTTCCGGGTTTACACGCCTTTGTGCCAAATCAGCGTTCATGCGGCGGTATTGGTGGTAATCCATCGGTGTTACCTTGGTTACACCGGGAAGTTGACTGAGAAATTCAAGAATAGGGTCCTGCATAAAATACCTCTGGGTTGTTACGCCGTAGCGTAGTTAAAATACATTATTTACCTCGGGTTCGAGTAACTTCACGTTCAAAATAGAAAGAAAACTGTCGATTGTCTTCCTCTCGTCTTGAACGGCGAATACCAACCCATCCTTTGGACGAGCATCGAAAGAAAATTCGCCTTCCTTGTAATGCAAACGCCCAATCTGTTCGACATGCCCAGTGCTCAATATTCCGCTGGCCTTATCAAACTTTACCCTTATCCGTACTATTACGAATCGGTGTATGAATACATACACGACCTCATTAGGAGCACAGTCTTCTGTCTTTTTATGAAGAAGTTTAAGACCTATGGTTAGAGCCTCTTGAAGAAACCAGGGTTCTTCCTTTACGATTGGTGAATATTGCTTGTCTGTTTCGTTTTTACTCATATAACTAATGGTTAAAATTAAGTGTGGCATTAAAAGTCCGCAAGTATCCTGTCAGCCTTCATTTGCCTAAGTTTACGCTGCATAGTAAGCATGTCAACGACGAATACTTTAAAACCTGCCTTTACGTCGTTGATTGACACTGAGTTGACCGTTACCTTGTTGTCTACACGGTTCAGCATGGGGTTATTTGCATATTTTTCATAGAAGTCAACTACAATTTTTGCCTGAGGGGTATCATCAAGCTTATCAAAATTGATATTGCTGAGAAAGGAACTGCTGTCGGTGAACGACAACTTGTTGATTTCCTCTGGAGAGTAGAACGGGTATAGGCGAAGCGTTGTGTCCGTAAGCATGGCGACACAAGTCTGCGACATCTTAGCCAGGAAAGCTGCGTCGTCGTATTTACATGCGGACGGGATATAGAAAGCGCTGGATTTGGATTCTTTCCAAGTCTTTACAACGTTTTTCGATAATCCGCATCCTAGCAGCATCCTGTCTATTTCGTCGAAAGTCATGCGAGTATAGTCCTCTTGATTACATCTGAAACATCTATGATTCCATACGGCTTGGCTTCCCCCTCGGCAGGAATGTGGCATATCCACATTGCCCCGACTTTCAGGGGTGTATTCAGTTCAAGTATCGCCTTGTACATGCTAAGCTGTATGCAGTAGTGATGATAGTTTATGTCATAGAAGTTTTCGAACGGAGAATACATCGGGGTTGTATACGGCTTTGGCTCAAAATCAAGGTGCGAATTTGTTTTCCAGTCACCTATCACGAGCTTTCCCGTCTGCTTGTCGTACAAGAGAATATCCATGGTTCCGCAAATGAGGTGCTTCTTGTCGTAAACAGGAAGCTCCGTCCTGATGGGAACATACCTTTCAGCCAGTTTTGAAAATAAAGTTTTACATTTTGGTATACGCCTTTCAAAATCAGCCTGGATATCGTCGTATTTGTAATGTTTTTTAAACTTATGGAAATAGGACTTTCTCGCCCACAAGTTTTCCATTACGCTGTGAACCTCGTGCCCGATATCCTTCCCGTAGTTGTTCTTGTCGTGCCACATGTCCAGCACTTCTTTCGTGGTCACGACCCGCTTGAGTTCCCTAGACATTTTCGCTGCCGTGTGGGGAGCGACTTCTTTTTCCTTGAACTCGTCATGATGCTCCTCGATGACCGTAGATACAGACTTGTACACGTTACCCTCGGAATCGGTATAACGGTGGCCTTCCTCCTCGAAATATATGTCTCGGAAGGTGCTCCACAGGATTTCGTTCAACTTATATAGGTTAGGAACTTTTTCTTCCATATTTTTTTCCTTTTCATTTAAAAATAGAAAAAACACCAGATATTGTCAACAGGGCTCCCGAAAAGGTTATAAACTATTTGCAGTTAAGCATTGAGTTAAAATATGAACAATAAGCAGCTATTTGAGCAATCTGCGAGAAAGATTCTCTCGAAGAACCAGCTCGAAGGGGTCATGCGACTCCATGATGCCCTATTCGAAGGGCAATACGAGGAACAACTTGCGGACTCTGTGTCTGACGCCATTTCTGACGCAGTCAAGTACACGGTGGATGAGGCAAGCGATGACGCCGTTGAACACGCCGTTGACAGCGCTGCTGGTGAGGATGACGACGATATGTCCGATACGCCATCCATAGAGGTCAGCACCGAAGACCATGAACGCATGGCATCCCTGCTGAACAGCATGAGCGATAGCGAAAAGGAAATATTCATCGAAAGCCTAGATGAACAGCAGGTTCAAGTCCTTATGGAAGGGTTCGGCTGGATAAAGCCACTGATAAAGCCGTTTGCAAGGTATTTGACCAAAAACGGCAGACGTGCTGGCCGATGGAAGGATTTCCAAAGGCTTACCGACAAGGATGTCGACCTTACCAACCGTTGGGACCAAATAATGAACATCAACGGCCCGATGAGCAAAAGCAGCTTGAAATCAGCCGGAAAACTTGCCAAGCAGAGGGCAAAGGTCGAGCAAAAGATGAACGACCTCCGAGTCAAGGCTGCCCGTAACGGTGGTGGCGAATACGAAACCATGGAAAACTATGCGTTGGCCAAGGGTTCCAGAAACATCGGTCGTGAAACCCTTGACAATATCAAGAATAATTTCATCAACGAACGTGACTTGGGTATAACAAAAGCAAAGGACGCTTTCAACAGGAAGAAAATTCAGCTCAACAAGCAACTGAACGACCCGGTAAATCCAATAACGAGAGGCGAGTACAACACGAAGCTTAGCGAAGCTATTGCGAAGCGTGACAAGGCGATTGCCAAGGTCAAGGCTGATTACGAGGCAAAAGTAAAGCCAATCGACGACAAGATAAATATGTCAGTCAGGGAAGGACGCTACACCGCAATCAATAATGGAGCAAACGCTGCAGGAACGACGGCAGGAACCACAGCAGGTTCTGCGGCAAATCCGTTCAACATTGGAGGTGCTGCTGGAAGAGCAGCCGTAGGTACCGCCAGTAAAGTAGGCCAACTCCTTAAAAAGATTCCTACCCTAAGCACGATTGCGACAGGTCTAGTCGGTGCATGGACAGCATTCAAACTGTCTGTTGGCGCAGCCGCAGTCGGAGCAGCAGCCTATGGCGGTTACAAACTCTATGACTTCTTCACAAAGCCAGACCAAATCGACATGTCCCTCGGGCTCGAACCGGGAAGCAGCGCAGATACCTTGAAGAAGGCGATTGCTGTACTCGGTGGAGGGGCAGCAGGATATGGAGCCGCCAACCTTCTTGGTGTTGAAAGCACTGCTGGAAAGGCCGTGGCATCACTTGCTGGTGCAGCCCTAGTATCGTACTTCATGTTCTTGAACGGTGGTGACGAACAAAAGGCAGAGCAACTGCTTGACGAATATCAGCATGCCGACGATGCCGACCAGAGAAGAATCAACGAAGTTTTGCAAATTGATGGCTTGGGACAAGCATTGAAGGACTTGTACAACGAAAGGCTTCATCAGTAACAGTTTAAGGAGAATGCTATGAACAACATGGAAAAATACGACAATGCGCTTATGGAAGGTACAATCAGCCCGAGAAGGCTGGGAAAGAAGCGTATGAAAGCATTTATCGAGGCAATCAGCGAAATTGCTGCACCTATGCTTGTCGAAGCGGTCGTCACTGCACACAACGCCCTGTTTGAATACGGCTCATTTGGCGGAGGTGTTCAGTTTGGACGAGGCGGACAGTACGGTAGGCCTCAGTATGGCAGAACGCCAGGTGGAGTCCGTTACAAGTCACAGACTGGTCCTTATAGCACAAAGCGTACATACAACGGAAACGACTTGGTACGCACCAATGACAGATACCAGCCGCCTACATCGGCAAACACCGATTGGCACCTGCAAAATCCACAGGGCAGTGCGGCGGAGAGACACTATAACAACGTCATCGTAAACGAGCCACGTCCGACGTTCGACCCGAGGGGTGAACGTCAAACTCAGATAAGGATGCACAATGCTGACCCGTGGGATGTCCAGAGGAAAACAGAGGCTCCGATGCCGAAAGCTCCGCCACCGACGGAACCGCCAAAGGTAGAGCCGCCACAAGTTGTGCAAGCACCGAAGGCCGAGCCGCCGAAAGCGGAATGCCCGCCAGTATGTGCCGCTCCTGAACAGAACGCTGCACAGCCGACAAAGGTGGAAAAGCCGAAAGAAGCAAAGAAACCTGCACCTCAGTACAAATGGAAGGACTCCGATTTCCAAGAAATCAGAGGCGAGCAATGCAACCCGAAATACCCATACGTCGTCAACCTCGTGTCATACAGCAGCAATAACAAAAAGACCGCTGCATACCAGGCAAAGCACGAATTTGACGAAGGCGTGAAAGGCGTGTACATTTATCAGTACGATGGTCAAGCACATAATTCTAGCCGCAAGGATGTATGGCGTGTCCGTATCGGATTCTTCAAGTCTAGGGCAGCCGCTAGGACATATGTCATCAAGCATGTGAAGGACCGTGACCAGTTCAAGTGGTGGATTGCAAGATGTGACGCAGAGAACGCAAGTGGAGACAAGATGAAGCCTAATACGTTCCAGCTTGCCGAAAACATCAAGGACAGCGACTGCATTGACGAAAGCTCTGCCAAGAAACCGCAGGAACAGAACCCTGCAAATACGCCGCAGAAACCTACGGAAGATAACAAGGCTCAACAGGGCAATGCAAAGGAAACTGAGCACAAGAACATCTTGGACTATGCCAGCGGAAAATAGGAGATGAGTATGGCAACGAAATGTTATTTACTGTACAAGAAAACTGGCAAGCATGTCGACAACGAGCTTCGCACCAAGGAAGAACTTCTTGCAAAGCTCAAAGAAATCATGCAGAATGCTGGCCTGGACGAAGACGCTATCAACTCAACTTACGACTATCAGGAAGTAGATGACGGCGGTACGTCAACCGAGCAGAACGCTTCGGCTGCGACAGAAGCTAACGACGATGAGTTCGTATCGAAGGATAACAACGATGGCGAGTATTTCCCGTCAACGAACGACTACTACTCACCTGCACTCAGCGACGACGCAAAGGGATGGAACAAGCTGCTTGACAGCTTGAATGTAGACTCGGAATACAAGCCCTATCTTGAACTTAGGGAGGGCGACCAAGGCGACAACAGTGGTGAATGGGATGTTAGGAAAAACGCCATTCGTGTGCTGTACCTTAACAGCGAGTTCAACAAATTCTATCATGCGCTGGACCGCCTACCGAGCAGCCTTTCATCATATCTCAAGTCACATAGCCATTTTGTTATTGTAAAATCAGAATATGCTTTGGACGTAATCAAAGAGGATATGGAAGATATTGTCGGAGATTTGCTCAAATGTCTCAGGGCATACAACGAAGGAAACGATAAAGAGGATGACCGTCAGGAAATCTTCGACGAGGTCAAAGAGTTCGACGAAGAAATTCAAAACCTGCATCAGATGATAATGATGGTTGGTCACGATAACGTTGGTAAATATCAGCAAATGGCAAACGACTGGGCAGCTATCGACTCCCAATTCAAAGAATACTGCAAAGGACAGCCTACTCCATCCAAACTTTCGCAGTACCTCATGGATATCGCCACCAAGAAGTACCATCTTGGACGAATCAAGATGGATTCCAATGACGACAACAGCACGCTAGACGGAAGCTGGATGAACCCGGAAGACAAGGCAACCCACAATGTCCGTCTTAGCGACAACATCGGTGATTATCTTGATTTGAAGAATAAAAAGATGCTTGGCGATGCAGACCAGAAGGCGGTCGACGAAATCATCGAGAAGTTCAAAAAGAAGGATATCACCCAAGAGGAAGCCAACAAGGAAATTCATTCGATGGTAAGCAAGGCTCGTGAACAGCTGAGAACGTCGCTTGACATATTCTTCAAGCTCATGGGTGTAAACGACGCAAACGTGAGGAACCAGTTCACATCGGGCTTGTATCGTCTTGACGAGAACGAGTACCAGCAGAACTGGCGTTACCTTGTCAACAACTACAAGGATATCCTGAAAAAGAGGATAGACGTGTTCAAGAAAGCTCATTCAAACGACATGACTGCGGAAGCATTTGACGGTTGTATGAATGAACTCAATGCACTTCTAGCCAATGCCGACAGCATGCTCGAAGCAGTCAATAAGGGTGACGGAGAACAGTTGATAGGCTATGCACAGGAAATATGCAAGCGTATCGAATCCGTAAAGAAAACGACTGCGGAAGCACGGAAAGGATTCAAGAAATAATACTGATTAACTCAATGCAAAAAAAAGAAGCGGTCCGAATTTCGGGCCGCTTTTTGATTAGAACAGGTCGCACATCATTTCAGTCTGGTCTTCCTCGATGTTCTCACCCCATCCTACCGCCTTGAACAAACGCCCAAGGATGTTGGACACGGTGACCTTCCAGTGGCCTTCCCAGTCCGGCTGGAACAGTTGGAGCAAGCGAGGCGGGACTACATCGCCAGTGTAACCGATAGCCGTGATACCGAACGGGTTGTCGCACACCTTGATGTACTTCATCTTGTCGCCAGCATGGATAGGCTCGTACGGCTTCTTCATGAGTTCACGGTCATTGAGGATAAGGTAGTTCCAAACGGATGCCGCCTTTCTACGCCAGTCGATTTTCTTCAGTTCTTCCTTGGGGAAGTTAATCATCTCTGTGTATTCAGGAGGTTCTTCCTTGACACCTGACGGGCAGGAAATATCAAGGTACGACTGGTCCATAATCTTCTGGGTGTACTCGTCCTTGATTTCCACGACACGCTTACGGAGGGTTTCCCTGTCCATGGTATCCATCATGAGTTCCACAGTGTTCATCATACGTTCACGAGAGAACATGGTAGTCGATGAACGCACGATTTCGAGACCAGTGATTGCGTAGTGCGGATGAATCGGGAGGTCTTCCTTCTTCATGTCAAGGTACACAATGTCTTCGTTGGATTCGGCAACGCAGATGTATTTCTTCTTGGCGGTCACGATGGTCTTGTAGATGCACTTTTCTCGTTTGAGGAACAGTTCGTTCGTACGGTATCCCCAAATGTTGGCGTAGCTTTCCATGTAATCGTCAAGCTTCTGTTCGAGGATTGATGCGTCAAGCATACGGCAGAAGTCAGTCAGGCGGTAACGGTTGAGGATGACCCTGTAACGCTTGTTGGAAATCATGCCGTCCTTGTACATAATCTGCAACTTGGTGAACTTGAACTTGCTGCCCTTGACTTCCTGAGGTTCCATGTTCTTCGGGTTATGGTAGACCTCCGGGCAATAGGTATGGGCCATAAGGGCGAAGTTCTTCTTGTAGGCCATCTCGTCCCGTGCATCGAAGTCGTTCTTCTGAATAATCTGGTGTCCGTCATACACGACAACCTGAACTTTCTTGCCCTGGTTCTTGCTGAACTCCTCGTAGATGTCGTCGAACTTGGCATAGAAAGAGTCGGTATCACCGTGGGACATTCTTCGTTGCAGGATGTCACTCGTGATGTCGTAACCCCATTCGTTCGCCTTTTCCACATCGTCGAACTCGACACTGGCTTCGTTCCAGAAGATTTCGCCGCAGTAGTCAGGGTTGATTTTCGGGGAGTAGCCGAACGTGTTGATAAACCTCTGGTCCTTGGACAAGTTGTTGTTGATGTACTCGGCAAGGTTCTTGCAGGTATACTTGATGAGCTTTTGGCCGTAAGCCGTAATTGATGCAGCATTGTCGATATCGTAGAATGCGAAGAACGGAGTACCGAGCAAGCCGTACAGGGAGTTACCGAGCACCTTGTACACCTTCTGCATCATGTCGTAGATTTCCATCAGCTCTTCGTTACCGTCCTTTTCGGCCTGCTTCTTCTTAATCTTCAGTTCGGCACGACCGTTGAACAGCTTTCTAGTAACCTGAGGAACGATACCTTCCACATCCTTGCGGTAGAAGACCTGGTATTGACCGTTATGAGTCCACGGAGACCTGATGAGGACCTTCTTTTCCTCATCGGTAAGCACATAGTCAATCGGCTTGATAACCTTGGTTTCCGGGCTGATGTTGAACGTCATCATGATTGACGGATAAAGGCTTCGGTAGTCGTATGAAACCTCTATCTTGTAGAACCCAGGGACGGAATACACGAATGCACCGGGGTATTCCTCCTTTGCCGTGGGCCTGTAAACAGGGAACACCATGTGCTGCTTGTGAAGGTGGTTCAGGACGAAGCCCACCATCATCTTCTTGGATTCGAACACCGATGTAATCGGGACACGAGCCTCCGCCGACGACATGAGGGCAAGGTCGAACATCTTTTTCTTGTTCTGGATTTTTCTACACAGGACACCGTCTATCACGTTATAGTACGAGAACTCTGAGGGATATGTTTTCCACGACAGGTATCCGTCAGGAAGCGGAGCCTTGTTCTCGCCCACTTCCTTTTCTGCAATGTAATCTAGTTTGTAGCTCGGCTCTTCGGAGAAAGTGTACTTCTTGTAGAGGAGGTAGAAGTCCATGACTTCCGTACCAGCGATGTGAAGCTCTTTCTTCTTCTCGTCGAAGTAAGCCCTTTCGGTTCCGGCGGGCATTCTCGACATGAGCTTGAGAGGGATGCCCAGCTTCTTTGCACGGCGGTAAATGAACTCGGTATCGTATGCGAAGTTCCAACCAGAGAGGATATCTACGTTATGCTCCCTGATGTAGTTGAAAGTGCCCGTCAGGAGTTCCGCTTCGGTTGCACACTTGATATACTGGCAGTTCAAAGCCTTGTACTTTTCAAGGGTCGCATCGTCAACTTCGAGGGTTCCGAACTGGACTGAATATTCTGCGAAGTTGAGGATGACGAGGTTAATCGGGTATTCGGCCAACCAAGGGACAGGAAACCTACCCTCGGTCGAGACTTCGATATCAAGGAAGCAAAGGTTCATGTCCTTGATTTTCGGCGGCTCGATGTCGTATCCTTCATACTGCTGTTGCAGGAATCGGCATCGTGGGTCGATATCAATCTCGTTGAAATGGTTTTGCGAACCCTGATAGTTCCGCTTGATTTCCTTTTCCTCGTTGTGGGAAAGGTAGAACTCGTAAACATCGTTTCCGAAGATGTCCTTCATCCCGCACTCGACCGCACCGTATTCACCAAGACGGTTCGTATAGGAACGGTGCCTTACTGGAAGAACCTCGCTGGTCCCGTCAATATACCACATGTACATCTGGTCGTTCGCCGTATCGTGGTAGATGGTTGACCACATCTTCTTCTTAGGCAGCTCTTCTTGCTTATCGCTCATGTAAAAACCTCATAATAGCTCAATTTAATTAACTATATTATGAACAAGCTAACTGTATCTATCCAAATATACATACAGTCAGAAACAAAATCAAGGGTCTTTTTTGATGCAGCTCATAATTTCCTTGCAACGCATAATCCTTCGGCGGGGAACCCATCTAGGGGGCTCCTTGCCATCAGCGGTGCATATCCACAGCATGTTATCCACGGGTATGCCCTTCGGTTTCGGTATGTAGTCGAAAATCATGTCGGAAAAGATGATGATTCCCGAATATTTACCCATCAGTTTATTATCCCTGAGCATGTCGAACACGCACTGGGGATTCGTCCCGCCACGCCCCTCGACCTCGAACCCGCTCTTGGAAAATCCCCTCTTGAATGTCTTCGGAAGGGTGCAGTGGCAGTCCCACCAGCAGTAGTCTATCTGGCTTCCAGTCGCTATCTTCGCTATCAGGCATCCGGCGGCAGACAGGTCGTCCTCGTCCATGGAACCAGACGAGTCTGCTGCAAGGAGCAGCTTGCAGTCGTATACGGAACGCTGGCCGGGGAACAGCAGGTTGTATCGCCTGTTCTGCCTCAGCCGGGTGGATTCAGTCCTCTGCGAGACGACAGTGCCTACGAACGAGCGGATTATCCGTCGGTAGTCCACGGGCGGTCTCTGTGCGGCAAGAATCTTCAACATGAGGTCGCCAGCGCTCAGGCCCCAGCTTGTCCCGTCGAACCCGCCGTTTTCTTCAAGGTGTTTCGTCTCCATGGCGATGTCGCTTGAAACCGTCTCGTTAGGCGACCAGTTGTCGGAACGGGTTTCATCGCAGAAGTAGGCATCAAGGGCTGCCTGCGGGCTTCCATCGCCGTCGCATCCAGACGGTTCGTCATGCTGCCCGTCGGAATCCGGGTCGGCATCCCCGTCGCCGGAATTGTTGGCGGCCCGTTCCATCCACATCGCCACCCTCTCGTGGAAATCGCATTCGTCGGTCCATTTCTTTCCCGTCTCGTTCTGGTACAGCACCTTGCCCTGCTCGTAGTAGGTGCTCGCCCTGCTCCTGTCCAGCGAGTCCGGGAAGGACGTTCCGTTCAGGGTGAGGCAACCCCTCGCCATCGAGTAGCAGATGATGTCGCTCGAAAGCAGATTGAATTTGTTGTCGACAGCACGCTTGGTCACATGCTGCAACGCAATCCGTGAAGCCTCTATGTAGAGAATCTTGGTGAGGTCGCTCATGTCCATCCTCTCGACCCACCTGCTGTTTGCGACAAGGTATAGTTCCCCAGGGAGGTGCGCATCGAGCATGAGCGTATCCGTCCTGTCGTCCTCGACGATAGGGTGCGCCATGTTTATGTAGCACATGGCGGCTGGATTCACGGAGCCGAGAATAACCTTGGCCTGTTCTATCTTGCTGAGTGCGGACATCAGTTAACCTGGTTGAACTCGCTGAAACTGGATTTGAGCATATCCTTCTTGTCTTCGCCGACATGTTCCCTCAGGCGAGAGAGCCAGTTGTCCTTCCCCTCGGAAATCTGCAGGACAAGGTCTATCAGGTGCATGTTGTACATCTGGGCCTTTATCTCCGGCTTGACTGCGAAGTAGTAGTACCAGAAGTTCAGGGACATGGTCCTCGTCTGCCTTGAATTCTCGTAGGCGTTAGCCATCTTGCCGACAATGGCATCGCTCAGCTTTGTAAGCTGCATTGCGCTCATGTCGTCGATGATACCCTTGAATTTCACCCAGTCCCATTCGTTCGCATGAAGAACCTCCTCCGCATCGAGAGTATTCCCGTTCTTCTTGAACCATTCAGTGAAAGTCTTCGCCATGTCTGGACCGAGCGTCGAGGTGGCGTCGACAAGCAGGGTTTCCATCCCGCCTGGTCTTGGCAGGCCGTCCTCGCCCACATAGTCGCCCGCCTTGTATGCGTTCTCGAAAAGACGGGCGAAATTCTCCCATGAACGGGGGTTGGCCGTGTTTTCGTCTTCCGAATCAAGCTCGGTATCGTCAACATAGAGGGCGCTGTTGTGGGCGTCTATGAAGCGTATGATTGTCTGGTTGATTCCAGCACTTGCTGCCCACCTGCACCAGTACTTGGCGTCCACCTCGACATGGTATCGGGCGAAACGGGTGAAAAGCGCACGGTTGATTGGAAGCACCTGGTTGGAATCCACGTTTGAGGGGTTGATTGCGACCACGACACGGGAACCCTCCGGGAGCGTGAACCCGTTGAACGATTGTTCCGGGGAGCACAGCTTCATCAGGGCGGCGATGATTTCCCCCTTGGCACGGTTGATTTCGTCGATGAATACAAGGGTAGGCTCCTTTGTGTCCATCCATTCTGGTTTGGTGTGGTGGTGGACATGGTTCTCGATTTCGAGCAACCCGATAAGGTCGCCAGAGTCGCCAGACTGAGAACAGTCGAGGCAGACAAGTTTCAATCCAAGCTTTCCTGCAAGGCCACGGCAGAACTGGGTCTTTCCTATTCCGGGAGGACCTATGAGCAATGCTGGGGTCTTACACCATAAACGAGTAATTCTCTTCTCAATAACGCCAAACTGCATTCAAATATCCTTGACGGCATGTTCCCACCGTCGTTATTAAAATACCTTATTTTCGGGCTTTTCGACGGGTTCAATCATATAAGGGGTCACATACACGCCAAAAACGGAGGGCCGTACATAATATCTCTTGTCGATGAGAATCTTTTCGTTTGAACCGTGCTTGAACCATGTTATGTAACTCGATTGAATCAGATGCTGCGTGAACAGGAGGAACTTGACCCCGCTGAAATAGGTGGCGAGGACATAGCTGAGGATTGTCTGGTCAACCCTCGCCGTATAGGAAGTCACCCCGGTAAGCCTCAGCATGGCCCATGT
>JAEEGL010545303.1_pt1 | contig 36435 bp, 24 predicted proteins | sample 9134231 | NCBI WGS metagenome assembly JAEEGL01 (sample SAMN16246548, study PRJNA631951) | gut metagenome | biome: gut microbiome; feature: rumen; material: fiber-attached | host: Bos | place: Iran: Karaj | collected 2018-10 | reverse complement strand
TTGTTAATCCTGATTTTCTGTTCGGCTGTCGGATTTATTTCCGTCTTGAAGCTCTTTAGCAATTTCCTTATCACCTTCTATTTGTTTTTATACTTACGAAGTCCGTACAACAATAATATCCTTTTGTAATATATTTAAACATATTTAATTACTAATATCAATATTTTTAATTACTTAAAAAATCTCCCGGTGCAGTGACTTAACCAGGATTATCCTGATAACTTCCTCAAAAAAAAACAGGGACGGACTGCCAAATACCGTTATCCATAGAGTAAAAATCAGTTAATGGTAATCAGGAAAAAACCGGTACATGCCGGAGACATAACACACAAAAAAAAGGAAACACTACAGTGTTTCCCTTTCTACTGATTCAATATATCCATCCGACAGCCTGCCGTCAGATGGAAACATCTACCCGTTATTACTTCTTAATGTTCAGGTTGGCATGAACAATGTTATGAAGTTCCTGAATTGAATGAACAGAAGCTGTTTCATCAACCTTGGTATCATTAGCCATGCATGAAGCGAAAGCGGCATTGATAGTGGTGGTATAGGTAACCTTGTACTGTAACGCACCGCGACGCAGGGTCTTGGAATCTTCAATAGCCTTTCTGCCTTCAGTGGTGTTAATGATATAGTTATATTCATTACTCTTCATGAAGTCGAGAATGTTCGGTCTGCCTTCATATACCTTCTTAACCTGACGGCATGGAATACCGGCAGCAGAAAGAACCTGATAGGTACCATGAGTAGCATCAATGGTAAAGCCTTCGTTAATAAGTCTCTTACCGAGTTCAGGTAAACGATGCTTGTCTGAATTTCTTACAGAAAGAAGAACATGACCGTTTCTCTGAATCTTGGAGTTGGCACCTAACTGAGCCTTTGCGAATGCTTCAGGGAATGTCTTACCCACACCCATAACTTCACCGGTTGATCTCATTTCAGGTCCTAACAGCGGGTCAACACCAGGGAACTTGTTAAACGGAAGAACTACTTCCTTAACAGAATAGTAAGGAGGAATTACTTCACTGGTAAAGCCCTGTTCTTCAAGAGACTGACCAACCATTATACGCGCAGCGATCTTGGCTAAAGGTACACCAGTAGCCTTGGATACAAACGGTACGGTACGGGCGGCACGAGGGTTAACTTCGATGAGGTATACAAGGTTTTCACGTACTGCGAACTGAGTGTTCATAAGACCTACTACACCTAGCTCTAAAGCAAGCTTCTTAACCTGATCACGAATCACATCCTGAACTTCAGCACTTAACTGATAAGGAGGTAATGAACAGCTTGAGTCACCTGAGTGAATACCGCACTGTTCGATGTGCTCCATGATACCGCCGATAACTACGTTCTTACCGTCACATACGGCATCAACGTCAACTTCGGTAGCACTGTCAAGGAACTTATCAAGAAGAACCGGAGATTCATTGGAAACCTTAACAGCTTCCTTGAAATAACGGCGCAAGTCGGTTTCATCATAAACGATTTCCATGGCACGGCCGCCAAGAACGTATGAAGGACGAACAACCAGCGGATAAGTGATCTTTTTAGCTTCTTCAACAGCTTCCTCAAGAGCAAACACTGTTGCATTCTTAGGCTGGAGAAGATGTAATCTGTTAACACACTGCTGGAAACGTTCACGGTCTTCTGCGCGGTCGATGGCGTCAGGGCTGGTACCGATAATTGGTACACCTGCCTTTTCAAGAGACAGAGCCAGCTTCAACGGAGTCTGACCGCCGAACTGCACAATAACACCGTCAGGATTTTCCACACGGCAGATTTCCAGTACGTCTTCGAGAGTTACAGGCTCAAAGTAAAGTCTGTCTGAAGTATCGTAGTCGGTTGAAACAGTTTCAGGGTTACAGTTAACCATGATGGTTTCATAACCGTCATGACGTAAAGCCATGGCAGCATGAACACAGCAGTAATCGAATTCGATACCCTGACCGATTCTGTTCGGACCGCCGCCCAGAATCATAATCTTCTTCTTGTTTGAAGGTGCTACTTCTGATTCCTCATCATATGATGAATACATATATGAGGTATTGGTTGAGAATTCAGCAGCACAGGTATCGACACGCTTGAATACCGGAACAACACCGAGTCTGTTACGAAGCTTTCTGATTTCTCTTTCAGTAGTACCTACGAGCTTGGCGATACGGATATCAGAGAAGCCCTTGCGCTTGATGGTACGCATAAAGTCTTCATCAAGACCTGAGAAGCCGAGCTCAGCAATCTTTTCTTCGTACTTAATAAGTTCTTCAATCTGAACAAGGAACCACGGATCGATATCAGTATGATAATGAACTTCATCCAGGCTCATACCGAGACGGAAGGCATCACCGATGTACCATATACGGTGTGCACCGGCATCTTCGAGTTCGTGCTCGATGGTGGTACGTGCATCTTCTTCGTCAAGCTTAACAATCGGATCAAGACCACTCTTACCGATTTCAAGACCTCTTAAAGCCTTCTGCAGGGATTCCTGGAAGTTTCTGCCGATTGCCATAACTTCACCTACTGACTTCATCTGGGTAGTCAGACGGTCATTAGCCTGAGCAAACTTCTCAAAGTTGAAACGTGGAACCTTGGTAACAACGTAGTCGATAGAAGGTTCGAATGAAGCCGGAGTCTTGCCTTCAGTAATATCATTCTTCAATTCGTCAAGGGTATAGCCTACTGCCAGCTTGGCGGCGATCTTGGCGATCGGGAAGCCGGTAGCCTTGGATGCCAGAGCTGAAGAACGTGATACACGAGGGTTCATTTCGATGATAACCATACGGCCGTCCTTCGGATTAATACCGAACTGAACGTTTGAACCGCCGGTTTCAACGCCGATTTCACGCAATACCGCCATGGATGCGTTACGCATCAGCTGGTATTCCTTATCAGTAAGAGTCTGAGCAGGAGCTACGGTAATGGAGTCACCGGTATGGATACCCATAGGATCGAAGTTTTCGATAGAACATACGATAATGCAGTTGTCGTTACGGTCACGAACAACTTCCATTTCGTATTCCTTCCAGCCGATGAGTGATTCATCGATAAGAAGTTCATGAGTTGGAGAAAGATCCAGACCTCTGTTACAGATTTCTTCGAATTCATCAGGATTATAGGCAATACCGCCGCCTGAACCACCCATGGTGAATGAAGGTCTGATAATACAAGGGAAACCTACTTCCCTCTGAACAGCCCATGCTTCTTCCATGCTGTGTGCGATACCGGCCTTAGGACAGCTGAGACCGATGTTCTTCATAGCCTTGTCGAAACGATCTCTGTCTTCCGCCTTGTCAATGGCATCAGCAGTAGCACCAATCATTTCCACGCCGTACTTCTTGAGTACACCATTATTCTCAAGGTCTAATGCACAGTTAAGAGCTGTCTGACCGCCCATGGTAGGCAGAATAGCATCAGGTCTTTCCTTTTCAATAATCTTTTCAACTACCTGCCAGGTAATAGGCTCAATATAGGTAGCATCTGCCATTTCAGGGTCGGTCATGATAGTGGCAGGATTGGAGTTAACCAGAATTACTCTATAACCTTCTTCTCTTAATGCCTTGCATGCCTGGGTACCTGAATAGTCAAATTCGCAGGCCTGACCGATTACTATAGGACCTGCACCCAGTATAAGTATGCTTTTTATGTCTGTACGCTTTGCCATTTACTTACCCTGACGATGTTCCTTGATTAAATCTATAAAGTGATCAAATAAACCAGCAACGTCATGAGGACCAGGACTAGCTTCAGGGTGTCCCTGGAAGCTGAATGCAGGCTTATCAGTACGTTCAATACCCTGCAGGCTGCCGTCAAACAGGGAAACATGAGTTACCTTCAGACATGCCGGTAAAGTATCCTTATCTACTGCGAAACCGTGATTCTGTGATGAGATCATTACGGTATTGTCAGAAAGATCCTTTACAGGGTGGTTGGCGCCGTGGTGACCGAACTTCATCTTAATGGTCTTGGCTCCGCTGGCGAGACCTAAAAGCTGATGTCCGAGACAGATGCCGAATGTCGGAATATTGTGGTCCAGAATTTCTCTGATTGCTTCCTGAGCGTAGGTACAAGGTTCCGGATCACCAGGACCGTTTGAAAGGAATACGCCGTCAGGATTCATTGCCAGAACTTCAGATGCCGGAGTTGTTGCCGGAACAACAGTCAGACGGCAGCCGCGGTCAGCAAGCATTCTTAAGATATTTCTCTTTACACCGAAATCATATGCAACAACATGATATGGTAAATCTTCAGCCTTCTGTTCCTTGTGGCCCTTACCTAACTGCCAGGTACCCTGAGTCCACTTGTAAGGAGCATCACAGGTAACCTCCTTGGCAAGATCCATGCCCTTTAAGCCAGGGAATTCCTTTGCCAGACGTAAAGCTTTTTCTTCATCCAAGTCATCACAAGACAAGATGCATCCGGACTGGGCACCCTTTTCACGTAAAATACGGGTAAGCTTACGGGTATCGATATCGCAGATACCTACAACATTGTGCTTAACGAGATAATCAGAAAGGGAAGACTGGCTTCTGAAATTTGAAGCTAAGAGAGGAAGATCGCGGATTACTAAACCCTGAGGATGAATTTTTGGAGACTCCTCATCTTCTTCGTTACAACCATAATTACCGATATGAGGATATGTGAGTGTCACAATCTGTCTGGAATATGAAGGATCGGTTAAAATTTCCTGATATCCAGTCATTGAAGTGTTGAAAACAACTTCACCTACAGCGCAGCCTTTTGCGCCAAATGAAACACCCCTGAATACTGTGCCATCTTCCAACACTAGTAATGCAGAATGAGTCAAGATGACCTCCGGAATACTTGTTTTTACTACTTTGAAATTATGTTCTTGTCCGGCTTCTTTATAAAAGAGGTTTATAAAAAAGGTCATGACAAAAACTTTTTATTAAATCTTAAGCATTTTATACTATTAACCATTTTTATCAAGTTAAAAATGCAACCTCCCTCACATTTCATTCAGTTTTGACTGTTCACCTCATCATGGGAAGCTGATTTTTCTCACGGACATCAATCCGTACCTGAATCCCCCCGTATAGGGAAATCAAGGCTTCTGTTTCAAGAGTCGCGGGATTTTTGTATTTATGAAAAACTGAATCAGTCTAAAAAAAATCCGGAATCTTTTTTTATTTTTTTATTTTTCCCATAAGCTGTATTTTTTTTATGCAGTCAGCGTATTCGTTTTTTTGCTCCAAAGGTTCCGTCTCATATATTTTCTGCATAAGCTTTGATGTCAGTTCACTTAGTTTTACCAGATGCTGCACATAAACCATATTTCCAGTTTCACTGTTCATAGTGCGCACCGGGGCTGCCAGAAAATAAATAAGCTGTCTTAAAAGATCTTTAAGATATCTTAGAAACGCAAAGCAGTATTTTCCTTTGGTTACGGCGTTTATCAGCGGAAAAATTCCCCGGTTTAATCTTTCAAGCTCACGACCACCTAGAACTCTGTCAACAGGTTCATTCCTCCACCCCCGGTTTTTACCGCAAAGCTCAGCCAGAACAAGATCCGCCTCCAGCCACTTATCGTAGGAATCCATATACATTTTCCACATCAGGTTACGCTGATTGCGCCAGATTTCATTATCACTCTCCATATCAGAGTATTTTGCCGCAGTCATATTTCTGTCACTGATGCTTCCCCACTTGGTTGCCCCCATTTCACTCAGGTCAAAATGTAGCGTCTCAATCAGATTTTCTATAAAAAATGAGGGATTCATCAGCTGTTCATCGGAACAGATATGCCCGAAAAGCCGGCTGATATTACTGCAGGTGTACAACGCAGACGCCTCATCAACCAGTTCACTGTCATTAAGAATAATATCAGTCACAAGTTCCCTTGGAGCAAACACCCCGTTCTTTTTCAGGTCCTGGCATTTTCTCAGTATGAGATTAGCCACAAAAAGATTATGCCGCTGTCTGAGACTTCTCTTATCAAGCTGCCTGAGAGCATCCCGAAAGGACACCAGACCGTCCGGTTCATCCCTCCTTAAAACATACTCATCATAGATGCTTTCCCGGACAAACCAGAACTGGGCGTAGGAAAGTCTTACCTCATCATTAAGAAAAAAGGTGTCATTCACTTCATAAGAAGACGCACCGTTTTCAATTTTAAAAAGTCCGGCATAACGTTTACGAAAAAACACTGCTTCAAGTAAATCCGGGTTATAGCACACCTTCCGGTATTTTGCCGTTCTGACAACAATACTCTCAAGAGATGCGTCTATAGTGGTATCAAGAAGACAGAAGGGATTCCCCGGAAAAAAATCAAAACTGAAATTATCCTTATTCATAATCGCTATGTTCCTGCATCGTACTGCTCTGACACTCTGTTAAAACAATGTACCGTTTTTTTTGTTTCTCAGTTTTTCCTTCATTCTTCTTCACGCTTATCCGGGGTTTACTTAATTCTTAAAGTATTTAATTATTTCCGGACGGCTGTTCCTGATTGCTTAAAAAACTTTCCTTATCCGTCCGGGGAATAAATTTGATATCAATACGCCGGTTCTTAGATTTATTTATTTCATCACTGTTTGGTTCAACAGCTCTGGTTTCACCGTAACCGCTCACTGAAAACATCTTCTGTTTCCGGCTGTTGGTATAGTTTTCAAAGAAGGCGGCATTTTCAGGTTTGAAATTCTCCCAGAATTCAATGGCCCTGAATGTAGAGAGCCCCCAGTTTCCCCTCAACCCGCTGTATCTGTCACTGTCAGTATGTCCCTCAATGAATATCGTATCAACAGAATTATCAATCTTATTTTTGTATTCTTCGTTGTTAAATACATCATAAAACGATTCAGCAATAACCTTTTTTATCATCTGTCTCTGCTCGGTATTAAGTTCATGACTTCCGGACTTAAACCCGAGAGTATCAGCGCTTATATGTATAACTAGATTCTCTGGATCAACGGAAACCTTGATCTTTCTGCCTGATTCCCCTGTTTTAGAGCTGATGTCATCACTTATTCTGTTAATTATCTCCCTGATATTATTAATATTCCTTTCCAGTCCCTCTTTTAATCTCCGGTTATCCTTCTCAAGCCCATCTTTTATCTGCTGAAGCTTCTCAAAAAGTTCCTTCTTTACGTATTCAGTCTCCACCTTATCCTTTTTAATATATTCCTTCTCAATAAGAGACCTTTCTACATAAGCTTTATCAAGTTCCGACTTTTTTACATAATTACTGCCCACGTATCCTAGTATCAGAAACAGTACAATAAGCACCAGAATAAGGAGCCCCAGAACCATGTCGGTGTAGGAAATCCAGTAATCGGATATTACCGAATAATCTCTTTTCGCATTATGTTTTCTCATCACATGTACCATTGTCTGTATTAATTTAAAACTGCTTTGTACCGGTCATCTTTGCATCAGGCCTGTGCTAAAAAAACAGCCCCAGGCACGAGAATCAATTGTTCTTCCTGGAACTGTTCCCCCTTAAAAGAACAGAATCAGCGGAAGATAAACAAGAAGAACAAGGAACATCAGCATGATTAGAAGCACGGCGGCAATAATCAGAATTATTTTGATTATTCCGAAATTGTCCCTGAGTTTCAGTACCGTATCATTTCTGATGGTTGCATAGGTTTTATCCCCTTCAGGCCTTTTTTCAGTAAAAGAAACCCTGTCAGCAAATTCCCCTATGAGCCCTGAAGTCATAGCTTTGCTGTCATGCACCGGTCTCTGCCCGCTGCCGGTAAACTGCCGCTTTACGGACGGGATCAGCAGCTCCCCGTAATCTCCGGCATAATTATCCTTTACAAAAAGCTTGAACGTCTCATATGCCCTGTTAAGGCTTTTAAAATCATGATAATTCAGAAAAGGCTGGAGTATCACGGTAAATTCCCGGACTTCATTTACAAAAAGCTGCAGACTTTCCGGCCGGTAGGAACCTCGTCCAGCCGTAAAAAGATTAATGCAGCCTATCAGCATGGCGGTATTTTCATAAACATCCTTCTCCTGAAAATAATCCGCATTGGCTTTGACATAAGCCAGCCGTTCCGCAAGTCTTGCCGTATATAAATCAATGTTCATCAGAGATTCACAGCTCCTTGGTTATCTGTTTTTTTCCATCTTCTCTTAAGCGTTTCAAATTATTACCGTTTCATATTCCTACTGTTTCCTGTCTTTACTCTTTTTCTCTGATTCATCGGTAGGCAGAGTTTCCGTTTTTTTTTTCTATATCCTGGCTTTAAAATCCTTTAATTCATCTCCCGTAAAAGTCCTGACACTATCGGGTGATACCCCGTGCATCAGCAGGACAAAATCCCTGGCCATACAGGCGAAATCGGCATAGAAAATTTTATGACTGAACCGGAAAACAATCCTGTCACCGCTGAAGAAATTCTGATATTCAAAATAATCATCGCCGTCTTTAAACAGAAACGCCCTCTCTAGCTGATAATCCAGAGTGGAATTTTTCATATAGATTCTGACATAAACAGTCTCTTCCTTCACAGCCGGACTGTTTTTCCGGTGATGACGGACCACCTCCAGCAGAAGATATCTTTTTCTGCCGTTGTTTTTAAATATTCTTTCGTACACCGGTCCAGACGTGTACGGTTTTGGGAGCTCTGCAGAACCGGTAATTCTGCCGGCTGATTTTCCGGCATGCGGATCATCCTCTCTGAATGCATAAGGCTGTTCATACATCATGCCGAAATATCTTGCGGTAGCGGAGCTAACCTCGTCAGATGCCCCCCTCCCGCCGTATTCCGATAATGAGGAGAACTTCTCACTCACCAGCCGGCGCAGTCTCTCCGTTAAAAACCGGTAGACGTAGAGTCTGCCGTCAGCAATAAAAAGATATTCCCGGGAATCAAGCCCCCTTAAAAAACGGTAGACAAGCCGCTGACCGGAAATTTCCCCGCTGCTTACCCCTCTTAAAAAATCCCCGAAGACCTTTTCTGCCTCTCTTATTCCGTTAAGACAGTACTCCAGACTCAGATAACGGAGCCCCCCTGAACGTCCGCCGGGAGCTTCAGGACTGAAAATATCTCTGATGCTTTTAACCACAGCCTCTGTTTTTTCATCAAAGGATTCAATAATCCTGCCCGGAAGATATACTCCTTTCACCGCTACTCCGGATTCCCGCCCCTTTATTACAAAATTACCATATGCACTAGTGTAGCTGCAGAGTTCCAGCCGGTCTTTAAAGAACTCAATAAAATCATAACTCATGGCATGTCCGGTTATCATCTCCTTCACCCGGCTTATAAACACGGCAGTTCTGTGCATATATCCTGATGCGTGCGGCATCTCATTAAAAAGCCCGTGAATTCTTTCTTTGATAAATTCTTTAATTCCGGCAACATATTTCTCTACCAGATCTTTACACGCCGGGAAATATCTCATTATGAGCGGCAGTTCAATAAGATCAGCCTTTGAAACCAGCTCCACTGCCAAAAGCAGAAGATCTGCCTCCTGAGATCTGTCTTCAAAAACAGTCTGTTTTAATAAGTCGTTCCCCTTTTCCCATCCGCCTCCTGCGTCAGATACATCATCAGGTATACCGGATGATGTATTACCGGCAGTACGCTTAAACAGACTATCAGGAACATAAGGTTTCTTTAAATAATTAATGAGGAGACCGCAGGCCGTGAGTCCGGAAATACTCATAACCGCATCACGGCAGCACCAGAAATCATCGGGATTATTTTTTAAATCCGAGAGGATACTTTCATATTCATGCCATATCTTTTTTGCAGTTTCCTCCTTAGTCGCTGATTCATTCTGCTCTGCACTCTCTGTGTCAGTCTCTTCTTTATTGCCGGTGCTCTCTAAACCGTCTGGTGTCACCGGAGATATTAAAGCGTCATCAAAAATAAGAACAGTGTTCTCAATTGAACCTCTGTCCTTCAGACTTTTTCCCGGAATACCGCTGTCATTCAGTCCGGCAGTATCCAGACCATCTGACAGAATGACATATCTCACCGCCCCCCTGTCATGAATCAGTGCCAGGTTTAAAGCCGCAGTATTTTTTTCCCCGTATATTCCTTTTTCTACACCTGACATAGATACTCCATATCACAAAGAACATCATCCATGCCGAAATACTGGGTTGTTCCGTTAAAGCAGCCGGTGTACCCCGTTCTCTTTTCACTGCATCTGTAGAATGAGGACGGAAGTCCCGGGGTATCCGACCAGACCAGAATATACATGCCGTTTTTTCTCCGGATAAGACAGTAGGAATTGAGATCTCCGGACCTGCCTACGGATAATCCGGATAATGTCGTTTGAAACTCTTTTTTCAGGAAGATTAAATGACGCGGGGAAAAATAACACCGTACATTAACAATATCATCTGCGGTAATTCCTCCACCTGTCACCGGACTGAAACCGAATCTTGAAATTTTTTCCATCAATGTACTGTCTACCCCGCTACGGACCATGGTTCCTGAAAAGCTCTCCAGAAGAAGTACGTGCAGAAAATCGTAGTCATGCGAACTTAACGTCTGTTTATTACGTCCTTTATCATCGGCATAAAGCAGGCGGTATACATCAGCTGTCACCGGCAACTCCCCGATAAATTCCCTCACGAACCCTATAAACTGATTCACGTAATATCCGTAGACATATTGAGTAAGAAATGTCCGCCGGACTGCTCTCTCCCCGGTTCCTTTAAAAAAATTAAAGATATCTGAAAGGCCGATCCGCAGTCTGCTTAGCTCGCTGATAAGCCCTCTTAGGCTACCGGAAGCTTTGGCTAAATCAAAACCGTACTCCCTTCCGGTGCCCTCACGGTCATTTTCCTCAGGTACTGTACCGGCTCCGGATACTTTTCCGTAGATGCTCCCGCGATGAATATAGAGGTACTCAAAAGCAAAGGCGAACACCAGAAACATAATGTTACCGGGACTATCCGGTCTTTCCTCACCGGGAAGATTTCCGCCGGCTCCGTATACCGGCTGATTGACGATTTTTTTAAATAAATCCTCTGCTCTCTTACGAATAAGCAGTTCATAAATATCATCAACTACGGATTCAGGGGCAAAGCACTGAAAAATCCTAAGGCCCTTTTTCCCGGTCTCCTTTATATTCATAAACAGCGTTTCCGTGAGCTCCATAAAAAACAGCGGACGGATATTGTTTCTGGCATCCATAATGCCGTGATCCTTCAGATATTTCGGCTCCATCATGGCGCTGACAATGTCTGTACCAGAAGTTTTTGATGAACTGCATTGAGCTACCAGATTTTTTAGATTGGCGAGGTTGAAGGTTATCCCTGTCTGCAAAAAATCCCTTATCCAGCTAAACCGGTGATCCCGAATCTCCTCAGAGTAAAGCGTTGTTTCTAAATCATCAATCCTGAGACCTGAGGCTTTTTGCAGAATATTTTCGGCAATCTTCTCAGGTGTAAGTCCGGCAAAACCGAACCGGGGATTATTCAGAATATAAAGATAGTACAGGTTGTTATCAGTAATCAGATTATAGTATTTCCAGAAAAAGAGAAGCAGAAACAGCCTATTTTCCACGTCAATTTCCTGTTCTCCTCCGTCATCACGCTGATACCTGACAAGAAAATTTCTGACAATACGGGCAAATTCCCCTGAAGTAAAACCGTTGCTCCCGTCAATAAGCTTCAATATCTCCCGGATAAACCGGATATTCGGGTCGACACAGCGGGCATAATGCAGCAGGACATGCCCTTTCTCATTCATGATTTTTTCAAATGTATCGCCGTTATCATCATGGTCATCAGATGAAACAAAAAGCCCGTTCTCCGGCCAGAGGTCGGTAAGAAGGGGCATTTCCGCCGTCAAATCAAATCTGAAATTATAATTATCCATCGGCATTCATCCGCTAGGTCTTCAGTATCCGCTGAGTTTATTCATAAGCCATCGACTGCCGTGAGTCTCTGTCACTATATAACTGTTTAATGACCGGTAACTTTTAAGAAATCATGTGCAGCCATCATTATTGAACTGTTGCTAAAACTTATAAACTATTCCCGGTCATCATGGATATCAGACATAACCTTAAAGGCTCTGGTAACGTAATCCATGGTTTTAGAGGCGACATCCTCGTAGTGTTTTGCCCGCTCCACATAAGTGTCCTTCCACTTTTCAGCAAGCTCCCGGGTAAGATTATTGACATTTCTGGTATATTCCCGGAGATTCTCCTTAAGCGACACATCTATTTCCGGAGTAAAATCCTTCATTTCGCCTACCACCTGCTGCATCATTTTCTGGTTGTTCTCCAACAGGGCAAAGATTTCATGAAGTTTAGAGGACTGTTCCATGAATTTATCCATGTATACCTGATTATCATCACTACGCTTCTGCAGACTGATGAGATTATCCGCCATTTTACTCTGAATTCCCTCGATGGAGGCATACACTTCACTGCACTGCTTCAGACTGTCCGAGGTTCTGTCAATAATTTCATCAAGACGTGAACAGATATCACTGCCGCTCTCTCCGAGTTTTACGGAAAGCTCTGACCAGGTCCGGATATCACTGCTGATACTGCCGATGGATGACAGGGTTCCGTTCGTCATTTCCTCAAACTTGCCGGCCATCCGGTCATAGCTGTCCTTAACAATAATCGAAACGTTAGTAGTTATTCTTTCAAACTCCTCAGCTGACTTTTTGAGCTCCTCCGTATACCTGTTAAGAGCATTCCCCAGAACCTTCGCCATCTGATTTATCGCCTCCTGCTGCGCCTCACGGTTAACATCGGCAATATATCTGGTGATGGATTCAGCAAGAAGTGTTGCGGATTCCCTGGATGTCTGCTTTAAGGATTCCACAATACTCTTTTCCATAGTCTTGATACACCACTGCACGGAGTTCTCACGTACACCAAGCTTTAACAGGGCATTGTCGTTACTGATGTTCGGCGGAAAAATGCTGTCAATTTTAAACTGAAGATCATTTATGGCCTCCACTACACCTGAGCTCTGGCTTTTAAAGTCCCAGTTGCATAATATACTGGCAGTGATACCGGCAATAGAGGTAAAAAACGCCGTCCAGGCTCCACTTAAAATACGCAGAGGATCGCTAAAGCCGGACTCCGAAGCCGGGGTTCCCGCTCCTTCGCCGGCAATCTGAGACGCACCAGAGATTAATGTTATATCCTGCATTTCATAAAGCATTATAACAAGACCGATAAAGGTTCCCAGAACCCCCAGACCGGTGAGAATTGACGGCACTATCGGCCGGTTGTCCAGCATTTCCCCGGCAAGGGAATGCTCATTGAAAAAATCCTCGGCACATTTGGAGTTACAGTATTTCTGAATATCAGAGCCGTCCTCCATATATTCCACCAGAGAGTTTTTAAACAGAAGCAGATGACGCTGGTATTTTCTTGATTCTGACTTCTGTAGCTCATCCCTGAACAAACGATCGACACTTGATTTCTGCTGATCTTTAAGAATATTGTTAAAAAACACATCAAGTTTATAGATGGTCTCATCAATATGTCTTCTCTTTTTGAAATGGATATCACAAATGAAGCACCCGGCAACGATGATTATCACCAGAATACCGGCACCTGCTATTAAATAACTGTTATTTTCCAGCAAACCGTCAAATATCATTTACTGCTTCTCCACAACTTTATTAGGTAACCGGATTCATCAGGTAACCGGGAAATCAAAGAATAATACCGCAATATATAACCAGGAGAACCGTGATAAGAAACACCATCCAAAGAATCGCTTTCAGAATATAGCCGGTTCGACTTTTTTTCTCGGGATTATCAGGGGGCACCTTAATTTTTAAAAAGCGGATATCCCCGGATTCAGCCTTGACACCTGCGGGACTGCCGGCGGTATTTTCTGGCTGAGGGCATATGACCTCTGCTGCATCCTCAATTCCTGCAGTCCTCAGTTCAGTATCTTCGCAATCCCCGGCTGATATTTCTTCAGTGTCGCCGGTATCAGATCCGGAAGAAACAGCGGAAGCTGCAGAAATATCTCCTGTTCCCCGGACTTCCTCACGGCTGTCTGATGTAATACCGGCCCCGGCTCCGTCATCAGCATAATTCAGAGAGGATTCATCTCCTTCAGGAAGGAGCACTTCATATTTTCCGCCTTCGGCAAGGTTGAATTCATATTTATCATGAAGTACCTGCAGATCATATGTTGTAAATGTCCCTGCGCTTCTTACGGCCCGTGCGAAGGGCCTTGCATCAGCCATAAACTCTAATCTGAAGACCTGATTCCGCAAATTGTTAAGATACTGAATTATCCGGGAATTAATGGTGAACCTTATTTCCCCGGTGTTTTTCCGGTACGGATACAGAGGTTGCATCTCAAAGAGATTCTTATCGGCATTCCACGTACAGTTTTCATCAAGATAATCTCCTGATGTATTCATGATAAAAAAAGTAAAACGTTCCACCTCACTGTCAAAGATGTAGGTGAATCTTCCTCTGTCATCTAACTGAATATTCTTCATGATCATCAGTTCCGTCCTTTAAAAACCGAGACGGCTTTCCCGAAACCGTCCTTCGTACAGCCGGCATCTTCCGTCAGCCGGAATAATCCTCGTAAAATTCAAATTTTCTGATAAGCCGCCCCAGTTCCTCATTCAGTTCATAGCTTATGCCGTAGGCATTCTGACCCAGTGAGGTTTTTATCTCACCAAGGAACTGTTTAATCCAGCAGGAACAGAATATAACTGCAGGACTCTCCGGTTTTTCAGAAAGAACCGGCATATCGCTGTCATCAAGTTTCTTTAATGCAAAAATATCCTTTTTACCGAAATAGGTGACAGTATCAGAAATCAGCAGTTTAACCGCCCTGATCATAATCCGGACTATATCCTCCTTCTTATTGTTTCTGATGCTTATCTCCTCCTCTTTCTGTAGCAGTTTATCCTTTAAACCGGTTCTGTTGCCGAATAGAATCAGTTCCTTGGCTATAAACATCAGGTGACTCTTGACCGGCTGAAGATTCTCCTCAAGCTCTATATCATTAATGCGTTCAAGACGTTCTATCCACTTGTAGTAAACCTGCTCACCGAATTTCAGACGGGTCATGCGCACAGGTGTTCCTCCGGAGGATATTACGCCATCCTCCGGCAGGGGAACCTGACTGTTCGGTGCATCGTCTGAAAATGACAGTACACTATCCCAGGCTTCATCATCAAAGGAGGAGATACTGCTTAGTTCACTCATCATGCTTTCCGGCTGTCCGGAGGAACCGGATCCACGGCCGTTATCATCAGCACCGTCTTTCGTGTCATCATTATCATCATCGATAATCAGATCCGCATTCATGTAGAGATCCTTGATGACATGATCCGGCAGATTAAAGAGATTCAGCACATCACCCCACATTTTCCGGATAATCGTGTAATCAACACCAACAAAGTTAACCAGTTTCTTAAACTGTTTCATCTTCTTATCAGATTCCTTCTTGTCATCTGAATCCTTGTACCAGCTGTCCACAGAGCTTCTGCCCTTAATGCAGTAATCACTGAGTCTGTCTCTGATAGCCTTCTCCCTGATGGAATCAATATCCAGACTGTCAATATAGCTGCATATTCTCTCCATACCGCCGTCACGGGCCATCACCGCATTCCAGGTTTCCTCCGGTTCATTGATGTACTTCTGAATATCCGCATCCTCAATGAACTCACGGCGCATTTTCTCCACAGCCTCACGATGCTTTTCAGCAATGCCATGTTCTATACCGTCATCACAGTCAAAAACCACCGACTGTCTTAGCCCGGGCTTTCTCACTAGAAATATATTCCGGAAAGGTATTTCATTATCCCCGGTTCCGTTCCAGTTTTTAAACCACGATTCATTGCCGAATTTTTCCAGAACCGCCTGATAAAGGAGACCGGATTTTCCGAAGGAGTAGCTGTTTTTGTCTATGTATTCACTGATACGCTTATCGAATTTGGTGAGAGCATAAATAAGCCCGGGGGCATGTTCACCGCGTATCTTCGGCGTCTTTCCCTGAGTGGAGTTAATCCAGCGGCTCACCACCTCCTCCATTTTGGTATTTATCTGATTGTCGGAGGAGGCACAGAAAATCAGGCTGTTCACCTCCAGATTCTCCGTATACTTTTCAAAAAGGTATGCCACTTTGCCGCGCAGGAAGACACTAGCCTCAGTGGTACGGGTATCATCACCGGAACTGTCACTTAAAGAGCCGATGGAAAGACGTCCGCGGTATCCCGGAAAATCAAGCAGATCCATCTTGTTAATGATATTCCGTTCGGGATTTTTAATTACCAGAGTTATTTCGGCAGTAAGAGCGGCAAGCTCGGCCAGACTTATTTCACTGCTGACATTCCGTTCATTAACCACAGTGCACATATAATCGTAATCATCATGTGCCGACAGTCTGTTGATGGCATCAACATTGATAATAGAGCCGCCGGGGGCGTTTCTGTCGATAATCAGCTTATCGGTACCGGCATAAACAAACTCACTGTCCCCGGGATTAAGTCCGGTAAGAGCCTTGGTAAGCTTTTTATAAAGTTCCGTAAGCTTCTGCTGACGGGCACCGCCCCATAACAGTGAAAAGAAAGCGGCCCGCTCATTTATATCCAGATAAATCACCTTTTTTCTGGCGAGACGCCAGTATGTGGCCCCAAGCTTTTCATAGAGTGGCCGGTTGATACCGGAAATATACTCATCCAGAGAGAAAATTTCATCGAAGGAGATTCTTTCCGTCCTGTCCTTCGGCAGAGTTTTAGCGGAAAAAATGTTTAAGGTCTCATTTATCTCCTTTTCATTAACATCGCGGTTTCCGGATGTCTTAAAGTCATTATTGAAGGAGTTGACAATGATTTTAATGATTTCATTCTCCTGCAGAAGCTGGAGTCTTACCGGATAGTCCTCATTGATTATGGAAAACTTTTTGGTAGTGAATCTGGTAACCAGACCGGTTGATTCCTTGCCGCCGCCGGAAGGATTGATCTTTTCAATAAAATCATATTCCCTGCCGCCTATTTCCGTTATCAGTCTGCCGCCGCGGTCTGAGGCAATGGTCGATACCAGAAAGGATTTCCCTACCTGTGATTCCCCGAAAAGTCCTATACCCGCATTATTACTGCAGATTTTTTTCATTCTCTTGGAAACAGCCCGGATCTCATCCATGGTATCGTAAATACTTTCGGCTGAACTTTTAATGCCGGCCACACTGCGGGAAACTCTGGTCACCCACTGTTTGGTGTTATCGGCATTCTTTTCCACGTCAATCCACGCGTCTTTTAAAGAATTTATATTACCCATTTATCAATATCCCGTTGTCTAGCCAATACGAATCATCCTTCAGGCCGCGATAAGGTATGGTCCTCAGGGTTAATTTGATATCATTCTCATTCATATCTATATCCCGTGAGCTGACTCTTGTCTTGGACGTATTTATTACCAGTCTGGCGGATACATTTTTGATCTTTCCGTCATTCTCATCCTGCTCAATATCCCTGTCGAGTACCACCTCGACAATGGCATTGGCATCAGCATTCATTTGCTGGGAGAGACTTTCCTCAAAATCCAGCCGGTAGAGAATGGTAGCCGGCCACCTTTCCAGATTCATGGATCTGTAGCCTAAATTAAGCGAACCGGATGTTCTGAACGATCCTTCCGGCTTATAGTGAATATCATCAAAATTCATATCACGGTAGTAGACATCGGCATTAGCGAGATGCTCGCATTTTGAATCCAGCTTCCCCATGTATTTAATACATGATCTGGTTTCAATGGCCAGAGCCTTGAAATTAAAATCAATTTTACTTTTGGCAGCCAGATTACAGATCATCGCGCCTACTGCAGCAGTAGTCTTTGGATCATCAATCACCCCGTGATGATTTCTGAACGGATACCAGTTGTTAACATGGTAGTCATGCATTGACAGCACCCTGTCGGCGGCAATCGGCACGCTGTTGCGGAAACAGGAAACAATGCCCGGCAGCTTAGAAGGACGACCGGTAAGCAGCACAATATCACAGTCATAGGCGGCTATCGCCTCGGCGAGGTATGAAAACGCCTTGACACAGATATCAAAATGACTGCATGTGGAGAACAGGCCGTGCAGCTCTTTAAAATTAACATGAAGAATGGTATCCATAACTGAAAAATCCGGATCATTGAAAATCTGCCGGAATTCATCATCAAGATAATCCAGTACCCTTTCCGGAATATTAATCTGTTTACCGCCATCCTGCAGAATATCCCTGAAGGTCTTGCTGTCGACATTGTAATGACTGAAATCATGGCTGAAGTAATGCTCGTAGGCTTCAATAATCTTGAGAGCCAGAGGTTCCATCACCTGCAGGGTGAAGATTTTTCTTAAATTGCACTTCTGAACGGTAAGTTCAGCATTATCACCCAGTTTTCTGGCAAGAATACTGTTTATTTCCTCATCGCTGAGCCTGTGTGATTTTAAAAACTGTTTAATGGACGGTATGACATATCTGGAGATAATATCAAAAAGCAAATCATCTCCGGCTATCTTGAAGCTTTCCCGGAAACGCTGCTGCGGCACCAAAGCGTCACCGTTTTCATTAAGATGGAAGTCGTTGACTACAAAGTCGGTGGTACCTCCTCCGATATCCACGGTGGCAACGGTAATCCGTTCACCGTCATGTTTAAGAGACGTTTCTCTTATAAAATCCGCAATACAGCCGTTGTAGTTGAAGGTTACCTCGTTGTAAAGGTACACCACCTGACCGCAGACGGCCTCATCCCACTGAATCTTGATATCGGGAAGCGCCGGCCAGATTTTTTCAAGACGCTTCTTGACGTCTTCACTGGTATTATCAAAAAGATTAACGTATCCTCCCTTGTCATCATCCCAGCCCATAGCTTTCCAGTAAATGCCTACAGCAGAACGGGCGCAGTTCTCATATATTTCCTTTTCCTGAACCGGCATCCCCGGAGGAAAGGTCAGAATAATATTACGCAGATAACGGCTGGCATTGGCATTTTTCATCCGTCTTCTCTGGCGGACACTGTTAATCTGACAGAATGTCTGGGCAATAATCTCATTAATCAGAAATGTCATCAGTGATTTACGGGAATATCTGGTTTCAAAAGCCGCCAGAGCATTATCCGTAAAAAACAGAGCATTGCCCTCATCATCAAAAAAATTGGCAATCGGACTGACTATAGCCTTAGGTGTTCCGGTGACATCCGGACGAAGAGAGATGTTTTTATACCACTGCATGGTCTGCGGTTTACTATCCCACAGATAACGCTTCGGACTTGAGAGACCGGTAAGATTCTCTCCTCCGTCAAGATGGAAGGACAGCTTCTGAGCCTCGTATCCGACGCGTACCATTGAAGCCCAGTTGAACCTACCCCAGCCTAAATCACTGCATTTATCATCTGAAAATGACGGATCGGCAAATTCCACTCTGCTCGGAAAAGCCTCGGTATATATGCAGGTCGGGTCAGTAAGATCTCTGATTTCAATCTGATACTTTCCGGCAAAATTCTCCACCTCAGTGCTTTCGGTTATCAGCGCGCATGTACGGGAGTTCCCCACATCAATCACAACATCAGCCGCTATGGACCCGGCCCTGCTGTATTCCTGGATTCTTATATCAGGAATGGTGATGATGTGCTTATCCAGCAACACTTCCATAATGTTGAAATAATACCCGAGACAGTACAGATTGGCTTTTTCCTTAACCAGCCTCTCGTTACTGTACTCCTCTTTCAATGCATGAATATTCCAGATATTCTCGATACATTTTCCAACTTTCTCCAGACTGACAAATTCATTGATATCCATGAAATTATTACAGAATGAGAATACTGCGCCGTTTCTGACTTCATCCTTATCTGGACAGGTATAAAACCCTTCTTCAGTAAGCAGCTTTTTTTCATCAACGGTGGTATCCACGGCAATTACCAGATGATAGCATTCAGCCTTTTCATTATCAGGAACGTTCATGCGTCTGAAATATGCCTTGGCCCAGCTTACAGGACCGCGGGCATAGCTTCTGTCTCCGTCAATTCTTTTTAAAACCGGTACCGGAAACCATCGTCCCTCATAGGCTCTCAAAGCATCTTCCAAACTTATGTTGAAGAAACCGCCGTTCTGAGAAACATCCTCACCGGTCATCATGTTTCTGAACTTGGATTTATTGATGTCACTTAATTCAGCATACTGCTCCTTGGAACAGAGATGCTTCAGCTTTTTCATTTTTTCCAGACCTGCATCCGTCCGGATATAGGTTCCTCTGGCAACCCGATCTCTTACCTCATCATCGGTTAAATCAATTTTAAAATCCAGGAACTGAATTCCTGAATTTTCCACCAGAGGAGGAATATCCTTGTTTTTAATAAACATTTCTTCATCTTTGTTCATATAATTCCCCAAAAGAATAATGAATGTTACGATTGCAACGGGGTTCAGTCGCCTGATTCACATATATATCCGGAAATATTCATAAGAATAATCGATGAGACTGCCTGTGAGAAAATCCCGGACTTTTTTACACAAATGACTGAAGGGAAATATCACACACTTCCGGAACTGTATTTTCCATGGAGTTAAAGTACCGGGAACCAAACTTTATAATTTAAACCTGAAAGCTGTATCCTTCCAGATAAAAAAACGGTGCAATCGGCAGGATCTATCAGTAAACATGAGCCGTAGAATTAATGGAATAAATTCCCTAGGTACAATATTAGAAAAATAAGAGTTAAGAATGTATACCGAAAAAACAATACTTTGACAGACAATATAAATTTTTAACCTTTTTATCGAAAATAGCTATAACTATCACATTTTAAAAAAAGCCGGAGGGATCCGCCGGCTTTAGTGGAATACTGTTTTGAGCAGAGACTACATCCTACATAGAGTCAAATTTTACCTTAATGCCGTATTCCTCATAGCTTGCCACACAATCTCGCATCCTGTCATTGCAGGTAATACTGTTACCGACGGCAAAAGGACAGCTGTCACTGGTACGGCGCACATTATTTCTGGTTAACACCACTCTGCCGTTGATTCGGGAATAATTAACGTACACGGAACAGATCTTTCTTCCCCGTTCATTGAAATACCAGACCCTGTCCACAAAGCCATCATTACCGTCAGAGCTGGTAAAACTGAGTTTTAAATCTGATTTCAGACTTAATCCGGAAAGATTCTGTTTCCCCTGCGGATTATCAGATGTTCTCTGCGAACTGCCGTTCAGGTATCCGCTGTCGGTCAGACTGTTATGCACATCGTTATCATAATTTCCGGAAGGAATATTACTGCCGTCTCCGGAATCAACAATACGCCCGTCCGGCACCATTCCTTTACCGGCAGAATCTGTGGTCTCATTAAACTGAATCCCGCTGATATCATCAATAAAGTTTTCCGGAGCCGTCTGCTGCCTACCGGTATCACTGTCATTCATACTGCCGGAATCATCACCGGTTCTGTCACCGGCTGCCGGCATGTTGTTTGCGTTAAACTCTATGTTGACAGGATTCCCGGAAGACGTTTTCTGATCATCAATGTTTAATGCCGCATCTTCTGAATTTACTGAAGAATTACCGGCGTTACCGTTACTGTTATTTTCCGGAGCATTTTTTGGGGAGTCCGGACGCTCCTTAGAACCTGAGGATTTCTCTGAGCTGGCGGTATCAGGATATGTATTATCCCCGCCGTTAAGACCGGTGGCATCTTTTGGAACATTTACCCCACTCTCAGTATCTCCTGCCGGGATACCGTCTCCGTCATTTTCAGGAAGAACCCTGTTGAGTCCGTCATCCCCCCCCGGCATATCATTATCAGGAATATTGAAGCTGAAAGGCAGAATCGGCCTCCCGTTCTTATCGAGCGGCATGTCTCCGGATGAACCGGTATCATTTTTCTCTTGAAGCTGCGGACCTGCTATTACCGGATCTCGCGGATAGAGGTAATCAAACAGGGTGACAGGAAAACGGTAATACCACATTAGAGCCAGCAGTATGGCAGCAATCACCAGCATTATCAGTAAGGCAAGCAGCAGCCACTTCCACCAGCCGGTGTTATGATGCACTTCTTCAGTAACAACATGCTCTTCACTGGAAATAACATTTTCCACCACCGTATCATCGGCATGGCGATTCCGGTAGTTATCGGATTCATCACCGGCAAATGTACTGTCTTTTCCGGCAGAGCCGTTAGCAAAGTCTACATCCTTTTCCTGAAAATCGGTATCCCTGGGAGCATCAGGCCCGGTATTCATATTTTCTCCTGAACGGATACGGCTGCCGAGAAAATCATGATCTCCGCTGTCACCGGCAAGTTTTCCGAAAGGTGAATCATAATCTTCATCACCTTTATCACCATGAACACTGTCAACAGATACTGCATCAATGTGAGAAACCATCTCCTCCCTGCCGCTATCTGAACCGCTGACCGGCAGATCTTTTTCTTCTTCAGACTGATTAATAAACTTCTTTCCGGCAAGTTCTGCTTCATCATCTATCCCCATTAACTCATCTTCATCTGTCCTGTTTTCACTGTTCACACCGAAGATAGCTTTGGTATCAGTATCAAAATTCTCATCTATCATTGACAGCAGCGGATATGTCCGGTGTTCCGTCGGTTTAGTGAGCTGCCAGCCGACAAGAGTTACCACAGGAAATCCGTTTACCACAAAAATACAGTCATCATATGACGGTATATTGAAAAAACAGCCCAGACTCTTCTCTCTTTCCGGATTGTAAAAGAATCTCGCCACCTCTTTTATGGATGTCTTATTGCTGAATTTACTGTCCTCTATAAGCATTCTTGTGCGGTTGCGCAGAAATGTAAAGGCACCGGCAATAATATCCAGAACCTCCTTTTTTCTGCTTTCGTTGAGTTCACTGTACCTCTCTATGGAATCATATTTAGGAAAAACATGCGGCAGAAAGCAGTCGATGTTTCTATCCCCCTGAACAACTGTGGAAAAAAGCAGAGCCTGGTACTGGAGGTAATCTATTCTGGTCACGGCCCTGTTTCCCAGAAGATAGGTATTAACAAAATGCTTTAACTGTTCCCGGCGCTCATATACGGAATTGCCGTGTTCTCCTAACGGCTCATACAGTTTTCTTTCATAGCTGTGAATCTTTTTTTCTTTATATTCTTTACTCATGAACACTGACCTCAACCTGTCCGGGAAAACATATTCCTCCGGGAATATAAGGTAATTATTAAAAAATCCGGCTGGATATCTAGAATAAATATAACCAAAAAAAAACAAAAAGTATGATATCTCAGTCAGTCTTTGATAAAAATTAGCGATGCCGGTCGGCAGTCTGCTATGATGTCACGGAATGTTCGGGTGATCCTTTTCGACAGGATCGGAATCCGGTAACTGAACCATATACCTGCCATCATTTGATAACACAAGGATTATAACTATGGAATCACCAAGACTGCAGATAGGCGACATTGTCAGACATTTCAAAAGAGAATGGGTAAAGAATCAGGAATCAAACGAATATCTTTATAAAATCATAAACTTTGCCATTCATTCCGAAACAAAGGAAAAATATGTGGTTTATCAGGGGCTTTACGCACCTTTTGAGGTTTACATCCGGCCTTTTGACATGTTTATGAGCGAGGTTGATCATAGAAAATATCCGGAAGCCTCCCAGAAATACCGTTTTGAAAAATATCTCACCGCCAAAGCATAAATCCGGTAATCAAAAAAAACTTCCTGTACCGGCTTTTTCTTTTCCGGACAATTGCTGATCTAAAAAAGGCTGCTCTTTTCGAACAGCCTTTTACTTCAGATAAATCGGAATTGAGCAGGGGAGTTCTGATTTGTTAACCGGAAGCCCCGATATTATGATTAAGCATTAACGCAGCGGAGTTCCGTTAACTTTGCACATCATTAAACCATCACATACGAAATTGGTAACGTACTTGTCTACATGGTTATTCTTGTCATATTTAACCAGTAAAGAACGTACTGAGGCAAATTCCGGAACTAAATCAACTATGCTGTCAACAGCTGCCTTGTTACTTTCTAAATGGGCATCAATCTTAGTACCAGTCATTAAAGACATCGGATTCTTGGTATCTTCAGGGAAATTCATTTTTAGCTGATGTACCATTGCTCCTTTATTCATAACATACTTGGCATCAAACTCAAAGCTAGCACCGGCAATAAGAGATAAACCAACCTTTGTCTGTTCCTCCTGATTCAGCTTATATTTAAGAGAAGTCACACAGTCAGGAACTTTCTGAATATCTCTTTCAATGTTGCTAAGACCGCATTTATCCATAACATCCTTGAACTGCATATTCTTAACCTGAAGATCCAGCTTGAAGTCTTTGATGCTGTATGAAAGCTCATCGAAATCAAAAATGAACTTGTCAAGACTGAGGTTCATGGCATTGTTAAGGGTTGTTCTGTCAACAAATTCCGGATTTAAAGCAAAACTCAGATTTTCAAGAACGATTTCGTTATTTTTCTCTTCTGAACCGGTGCTTTCATTCTTAGCAACAGCTTCTTCGTTATTCTGGGTATTATCAGCTGCTTCATCAACAGGAGTATCTTTATCATCAACGTCATGCACCTTTTCAACAAACTTGATACTGCCTAAATTAAACTTGTTTCTGGTGGCGTTGATATCCTTGACAATGAATGACATATCTTCATTTTCAGCAGTAAAGGTTCCGAATTTCACCTCGGTTACTGGACCGAATGAATCACCATGAATCTCTGAAACGATACGACCGGCATCCCATTTTGCATTCAGATCACCGAGTTTTCCTGAGTAAGCAGGAAATTCAAAAACTGATGTTCCCTGACCGGCAAGCACATTGTATTCATTCACAACCTTTAAGTTTTTCAGATATTCCTTAAGACCGGTATCAGTATCTTCTATAGATTCAGGTACTACAGCGATTTCAGCACTCACAGATGTCAGACCATAGCTGTTATTCTGATTAAATACAGCAATCTTATTACTGCCGCTGTACACTTCATAGAGGTATTTATCAGAGAACAGTGAGCCTGCTGATTCATCCTTTTTGACATCAACAGAAATACCGCTTGTAATAATTGAATGATTCAAGTTAGCAACTGAGTCCTTACAACCTTTATAGAACACGCTCTTGGCATAGCTAGGAACACCTACAATCACTCCGCCGACTACGATTACCGCCAGTACGCCGCCGATGACGGCCAGCTTGGTTCCCATTCCTGATGAAGAGTTTTCAACATTACTCATATTATTTCTGTTTACTCCAGTAAAAAAATATAAAACATTCCCTTTTATTATCGCCATGCTACCCGGGCTGATTAAAATCCGCCTGGATTTCTGGTTCAATGTCTGCTGCTTTACCTGAAGGCTTCAGTCTTACACAAACTCCACTGGCGTATATTCGGGTATTATGCCCTGTTACAGCTTTCAACCCGTATATAAAGCGACTGCTTATAAGCTAGGAAATATCTTAATAAACGGGAAAAAAACGAAGTCCGGAACTTTTTTCTGCAACCGGTAACGGGCTCTTGATTTTTTTCAAGCAACTGCATTTTAACATTTATTTGATATACATTAAATAATTTTTGAACTATGCTTATTTTTATGTTTTTTATATAATCACTTATTAAATATTTATTTTATATCTATCAGTTTGTATCTGCCAGTATCTGCAGTTTAAGTCTTCTGAATAATAGAGAGAATTTTAGAAAAAACGTAATATCAGAATCCGCATATCATTTTTAAGGTCAAACCTTTCCTGTCTTTCACAAAATTCAGAAGAATACAATAATATATAAAAAGAGATACAACAATATATATAATCCATATAATTCCAGAGGTTTAATAATGTACAGAAGTGTTAATACCAGCTATTTAAGCGAGGATTATCTTCTTGCCGTAAACAATCTTTTGAAAAAAGTACACCGGAATTACGTGCTTCCTGAAGAACTTGCCAGCGAACTGAACATTGATCCGTCAAAAACAGACGGTGTAATCAGTGAACTTGTGAATAACGAATACGCCTATCCTGATGATGACGGCCGGATTGAACTCTCAGAATATGGTGAAGAACGGGCGGAATTTTATCAACGCATTAAATAAAGCATAGCCAGATTTCTGGTTGACACTCTTGAAATTGAACCCATGGAGGCCTGCAGAAACGCCGCTATGTTCAAAAATATTCTGGAAAATAAAGCGGTTGAAGCGATTATGCAGTACTCCGATGAACATCATCTGCCGGAACTCGCCGAAGAGGAACTGACGTTTAACGGTAATATCGCTTTCGATGACTATCTCAAAGAGACTTTCTATCATTATCTTGACTATCTCTACATCACACGTATATCAGACGATAATCCTTCAGAAATTGTCACCGTCCAGAGCATAATAGAACAGGCCTATCAGAATGGTAAACACCATCAGCCAGGTCTGGAGACAGCTCTTGCAGTTATGCGGGAGCGAAGACTGATAGAAATTGCTGAAAACGGAATCATATCAACTACCAGAGAAGGAACCATAAGAACAAATGAGTTCGTTAAAAAACACTATTACCTTACGGCATTTTTCAAAGCCGCACTGAATCTTAACGAACTGGATGCTCAGGAGGCGGCATGGCGCGGCAAATACATGATAACAGAAAAAGCCTTTGCTGCCGTTGAGGAATACCTGCGTAAAAAAGGCATTAAAGTTGAATTATATGGATTACAGGGCCTTGATGATACGGCATCAGATGTCTGACGCCGGCTGATTATTTCAGGTAACGTATATCATCCGATTAGCTTAATTGTCGGTATTTTTTACTGAATGTTTTATTGAATTCTTCGATTTTCAATCGGTTTTTTCTCGTGAAAAAATTCTATAATTTTTTTATCTTTCAGCAGTATGATTTATTTGCTGAAATCTGAAACAGCAGTCATTCAGTTAATTATCCGGGATAATCAGCATGAAACTTCCACCTTTAGACAGTTTAAATGAAGAGCATTATCGAAAAAAACTTCAGGGAAAAAAAGTAACAGAAAACATTGTGCTATGTCCCGACGGCTTCTACCGGTGGTATTATGAATTCCATATGCTGAAGAACCCGACAATCCTTATAACCGTTTGGAAGGTTCTGCTCCTTTCATTCTTTATTGTTTTTCTTTTTGTTTTCTCCCTGAATCTTATCGATGGCAATTTATCACTGGATATGTTCAGAGGGAAAGAACTGGAAAACACCGTCAAGGATATTCTGATAGGTCTGGGCTTTATTTTATTCTTTATGTTTTTATCCGTGGTGGCCTATATAATTGTAGCCGCTAAAAACAACTGGAAATATATCGTTTTATTTGAAATGAATGATGAAGGCATCACTCATACCCAGCTTAAAAGCCAGTTTAAAAAGCAGAAAGCCCTGGCATGGCTGGTAATTATGGCCGGGATACTGTCAAAAAGCCCCTCAACAGCAGGTCTGGGAATCCATAATGCCACCGTGGACAGTATCAGTTCCACCTTTAAGAAGGTCAAAAACATCAAGGTAAGCCGCACCTGGAATGTTATCAAAGTTAACGAAATTCTCTATAAAAATCAGATTTATGCCGGAAAGGAAGATTTTGATTTTGTGCTCAACTATATTATGGAACGCATACCGGAGTCGGCAAAGCCAAAAACAAAGGTTTAAAACTGATTCTATAAAACGGGTAGCAAAGTCTGACAGGTTGAAGTTCTGCCAGAGCTTCCTGCTTAGACATATTTAGGGAACAGTTTAAACTGATACTGTTGTTAAACTGTACAGAGCACTGAGGAAATCTCCGGCCGGTAGTCACTGTCTTTATTCATGAACAGTCAGTGACTACTGAAGAACATGAACTACTTTCTGATACCGGCCTGAATCAGATCATGAATATTGAAGGCTCCGATTACCCGGTTAACCTCATCTATAACCACCAAAGCGTTTATTTTCTTATCCTCCATCAGCATCAGGGAATCATAGGCCATCTGATCCTTACGTACAGTGTAGCACCCTGCTTTAACAAATTCTGAAACTCTGGTGGTTCTGAAATCAAATCCGGCGGTGAGAGCTCTTCTGATGTCACCGTCGGTGAAAATACCGTAGAGACGCTCGTTATCATCAAGCACTGCCACAAAACCGAGCTTCTTATGACTTACCTCGACAATAGCCTCTCCTAAAGTATTATGCACATGAATAACCGGTATTTCATCGCCTACATGCATAACATTTTCATTATGTACCAGCAGTCTTTTGCCGAGAGCTCCGCCAGGATGACTTGCCGCAAAATCATTTCTGGTAAAATTGTTCTTTTCCGCAAGAGCTATGGCTAAAGCATCACCAAGCACCATGGTTGTGGTGGTACTGGAGGTAGGAGCCAGATTCAGACTTCCAGCCTCCTCTGTGATATAGGTGCAGAGATGAATATCCGCAATGAGAGCCATGGATGAGTTAGGCTTGGAGGTAATTGTGATAATTTTGTTTCCCCGTCTCTTGACTATCGGAAGGATAGTCATGATTTCACTGCTTTCCCCGGAATGAGAAATAGCAATAATAAGATCATTCGGCTGAATCATTCCAAGATCCCCGTGGCAGGCCTCACCCGGATGAACAAAGAAGGCCGGTGTACCTGTACTTGCCATGGTAGCAGCAATCTTTGAGGCAACATGTCCCGATTTCCCCACACCGGTAACCACGATCTTTCCCTGACATTTACCAATAAGCTCAACCGCCTGCATATATTCAGGCTCATCAAGGTGCTTGGCAAAAATCTGGAGATGTTCAATTTCCTTATCCACCACATTTTTAATCGGGTTCATGCAAAATCCTCTCTGACTGTGTAGTTTTTTCAGTAGCTCCGGAAGCAATAGCACCGGATTCTCTGCCTATCTGAAGATTATACAACATTAAGTACGGATAAAGGAACAATAAGAAATTCTGAAGGTTTTAGACTGAACACCATCTTTCCTTTCAATAGCTTTTCTTTCACTCTGCTTTCTTTTTGCCTCTAAATCAGTATTGAGGTCATGCAGTTTTTTATCAGGAATTCAGTCTGACTGCCAGATTATGTTCCAACTTACCTGTTTTTTACCTGTTTTTTAAAATCCTACTAAATTACTATTGATTTTTAAAAACAGATATTATATTATTTCCACACATTCATACTGATTTGGTATGTTTTTTTTATTTTACACCATTCAGTATTTTTTTTGTTATTTATCAGTTGTTTATTTATACAGGAAACCATCATGTGTTGTTTTTTTGTTCCAACTGCTGAAGCCGTTGTCTTAGCAACAGCATCACTGGCATTGAATCATTTAAACATTAAGGGAGGCAAAACTCTGGCTTTTCACTGTAAAAGACTTTCTCAGACACTTTTCGGAGGTTCAGTACTGCTGGCTGTTGAACATATGTGGCACGGCGAGTTAACCGCATACCCTCCGTTCATCACCGCAATGAAAAGTCCTGAGGATACAGCGGAAATGCTCCACGAACTTGCTACCGTCGGCGTATCCATGGCAGTACTGGTAACAGTTGTATACCTCGTATACAGCATTGCTGAAAAATTACTTTCCGGAAGTAAAAAAGGCGTTGTCTCTGAACAGCAGGCTGGTCATACCGCCGGTAACTGATTCACCGTTTTAACAAATACAAGTCAGAATTGCTATTCAGGAGAAAATAAATGATTTTAGTTATAGCCATGCTGATATGCAGTCTTCTCACCATCTGGGGAATGGTTGCCGATAAAAAGAAAAAAATGCATTTTGAATTCTTAGGATACATGTTTTTCGGCAGTCTGCTCATGTGGAGTGTAGATCTCTACACTGAATTTTCCGAAGAAGGCATGGAGGTGTTTGCCCCAAGCCGTGAGGACGCCATTGACGATCTGCTGCTCAGTCTGACAGTTACCGCCACTGCACTTCTTTTATGGGCCGGTTTTCTGTTCATTAAGCGCAAATCAGCAGACAGAAACGAACTTTGCTGCGGTTAATCCGCCCGGTTAAAGCACCGGAAAAAAAGCTTTATACAGGCATAAAAATACAATTGAGATTCGCAATGGAATAAGAACAGCCGTTATGCATAACCGCAGAGGATTCACCTCAGATATGTAAAAACCGCACATTTTACAATTATTCCATTGCGAACAGAATATAAGAAACTGCTTTATTAAGATATCAGCAGTTCACCATACACAAGACAGGAGCATTACCATGACCGGAACGACCCATAATGACAACCATCAGGATACTTTACCTGATACCGGTAAATTAAAAATCAACGCCATCGGCAGAAAAGTATCAGCCGAATCACTCAATAGAGAAGCGGTCACCGGTCACAGTACCGAAGAACATCACCACGATCATGACCATGAACACTGCCACGATCATAGTCACAGTCATAATCATAACGATTCTCCTGCGCATATTCACACCCACCGCAACATAATCGGTTTTGATGAACACGGAGTACCGGTGGTAATCATGGCAGGAGATCATCACCACGATGAAAACGGCGAGAGTGAAGATGAAGCAGCCGCATTCATCAAAGACTATACCAAAGCCGTCAATGAATACAGAAAGACATTTCCGTCAAAACAGGATGTTATTGACAACACTCCAGATCCGGCTGTAAGAGAAATGATTTTAAGAGCTGAGCAGATCGGTTTTGACACAGCCTTTGACCGTTTTGACAAACAGAAACCGCAGTGTAATTTCGGACTTGCCGGAATCTGCTGCAAAATCTGCAATATGGGCCCCTGCCGTATCACCCCTAAAGCATCCCGAGGTGTCTGCGGTGCCGATGCGGATCTCATTGTAAGCCGTAATCTGCTCCGCTCCGGAGCCGCCGGTGCAGCCCAGCACGGCATGCACGCCCGTGAAGTGGTTCTTAACCTTAAGTGGGCCGCCCAGGGGAAGCTTGACGTACCTATTCTAGGCGGAAACAAGGTTATGGCCACCGCCAAAGCCTTCGGTATTCCTACGGAAAACAGAACAGTTAATGAAGTAGCCATCGATCTCGCCGACACTCTGCTTGCCGACCTTTCCCGTGCCGAACCTGATGAATACAGAACCATCGAGGCTCTGGCTCCTGCTGAAAGAAAAAAGGTATGGAAGGATATGGATATTGTCCCGATAAGTGCCTACCACGAAGTGTTCGAAGCCTATCATAAATCAGGCTGCGGCATAGACGGTGACTGGCGCTCCATCCTGCAGCAGTTCCTCCGCTGCGGTCTGGCCTTCACCTTTACCGGTGTGGTAGCCACCAGCATTGCCACCGACTGTCTTTTCGGAGTCGGCGACCGGGTGACCTCCATGGTAAACCTCGGGGCGCTTAAAAAAGGCTACGTCAACATTGCAGTGCACGGCCATCTGCCTCTTCTGGTAAGTCAGATTGTTAAATCAGGACAGTCGGAAAAAATGCTTGCCCTCGCCAAAGAAAAAGGGGCTCTCGGCATCAGATTCTATGGTATCTGCTGCTCCGGACTTGCCGCTATGTACCGTTATGCCGGGGTAATTCCGCTTTCTAATGCCGTATCAGCCGAGCTAGTACTCGGAACCGGAGCACTGGATCTGTGGGTAGCTGACGTTCAGGACGTCTATCCGGCAATCATGGATGTAGCCAGATGCTTCCGCACCACTGTGGTTACCACTTCAGAAAGTGCCCGTCTTCCGGGGGCGGAACGCTTTGAATTTGATCACCGCCATACCAATATAGACAAAGCAAGAGAACTTGCCGACAGTATTGTACTCCGGGCTATAGAAAGCTACGAATCCAGAAAAGGCATTCCGGTATATATTCCGCCTTATGAAGTAGAGGCTGAAGTAGGCTTCTCCGTGGAGTACGTCTGCCGTCATTTCGGCAGCTTCAAGCCGGTGCTGGAGGCATTGAAATCCGGAAAGATCCTCGGCATTGTCAATATGGTAGGCTGTAACAACACCAAGGTAGTCTACGAAAAGGCCATCATTGACGTAGCTGATGTACTTCTTAAAAACAATGTACTCATTCTCTCCAACGGCTGTGCCTCATTCCCGCTGATGAAACTGGAGTATTGCGCCAAAAGCGGCGTAGTGAAGGCTGGAGACAGACTTCAGGAATTCCTGAACGGAGAACTGCCGCCGGTATGGCATGTAGGTGAATGTATTGACAATACCCGTTCATCAGGCATATTCGGAATGCTGGCAGGTGAAGCAGAACACTTTATTTACGAAATGCCTTTCGGTTTTGCCTCACCTGAATGGAGTAATGAAAAAGGCATCGACGCAGCCTTAGGCTTCAGACTAATGGGGGTGAATTCCTATCACTGCGTAGAGGCCCAGATTCACGGCTCCAGGAACGTCATTGAATTTCTGAAGGAAGGCACCAGAGAAACTCTGAAATCAGTTATGTACGTAAATACCGATCCGTTTATGGTAGGTAAGAAGATTGTTGACGACATGATTGTAAAAAGAAGAGCTTTAGGCTGGGATGTACCGGAAAGGATCATTGATCCCCGTGTTCCCGCAGAAAATTAACACTCGAAAAAGCCTGCAGGATCAACCGCCTCTTTCCGGGCTCTTTACATAACCTGTAGTAAAGAAGGCCCGAAACCGTCCCCTTATGGAAAAACTGAACACCGGTCTATAAAAATTCCGTTATTCAGCTACCGGTAACATATGAGGAGACGGTTGAAGCAGGCTGTAATTAAATGAATTTCAGACAACAAAACAACAAAACAACATAAATACAAAACAATATAAAACAAAACACACCACATCTAGATAATTACCAGTTACAGGAGAACTCACATGAAAAAAATTATGCCTCATAAACTATCCAGAGCCATTCTTCTTACCCTTACCCTCTCTGCCCCGGCCTTTATCACCGGCTGTGACGGTAATAACGAAAAGCCGGCAGTTCAGGCAGCAGACAGCACTTCAGCCGGAGCAGTGAAGAACACATCGGCCCAAAAGACCTCAGGCACAGAAAACCAGGCAGGAAAAGAAGCAGAAAAAAGCAGCAGTGAACAGGCTGCGGTACCTGAAAAAAGAACCATTAAAATAGCCTATCTGCCGATTACCCACGCAGTTCCCGGCATGGAGCTTGCCGACATATCCCAGAAAAAAGACCTCGGTTTTGATGTAGAGCTAATCAGATTCAGTTCATGGACTGATCTCATTGATGCCCTTAACGCCGGCAAGGTTGACGCTGCCTTTTCTCTGGTTGAACTGATTATGAAAGCCAAGGAACAGGGGGTTGATGTTTCTCTGGCTGCCCTCGCCCATCATGACGGCAACGTTGTAGTCATCGGTAACAACTACACCTCCATGGCTGATATCAAAGGAAAGACCTTTGCCATTCCGCACCGTCAGTCAACCCACTATATTCTCCTTAACGATGCTCTGGCCAAAGAGGGTTTAACCATAGACGACATTAAGATTACCGAAATGGCACCTCCGGAAATGCCTGCTGCCCTGGCTTCAAATCAGATTGCCGGATACTGTGTGGCTGAACCGTTCGGAGCAAGAGCAGTCAGCCTCAATCTTGGCAAGGTGCTCTACCAGTCTCACGAGCTGTGGCCTGATTCCGTGTGCTGCGGTCTTGCCCTTAACAATAAATTCCTGGCTGAACATCCGGAACTGGCGCAAAAACTCGTAGATGCTGTAAAGGAGGCCGGTGCCCACCTCGATGCCGATCATGAGCACAGTATTGAAGTTTTAACCAGGAACCTGAATGCTCCGAAGGAAATTCTCGAGCTCTCCTTAAAATGGATTTCCTTCAGTAATCTCGACATAACCAGAGAACAGTATGAAAGCCTCAGGGAAAAGGTTGTGAAATACGGTCTTTCAGAGAATCCGCCGGCATATGAGGATATAGTAATAAATGTCAAGTAATAGTAAATCCGCCTCCCTGACCGGAGGCTTAGCCAGAAAAGCCGGAAATATAGGCTTTAACATTTCGTCTGTTATTCTGCTTATTGCCGTCTGGCAGCTTATCTGCACCCTGACCGGTGTAAATACAGCGCTTTTTCCAAATCCGGTGAAAACCTGGGACGCCTTCATCGAAATTATCGGCGACGGCTCACTTGCTGACCATATAACCAGCAGCATGTACCGTTTTTTTGTGGGATTTGCTTCTTCAACGGTTGTTGCAGTGGCTTTAGGGCTTATCTTCGGGCGTATCGGTATTCTGTTCAGGTTCATAAATCCCGTACTGCAGATAATGCGTCCGATATCACCGATTGCCTGGATGCCTTTTATCGTTCTGGGATTCGGTATAGGGGACGTTCCGGCAATTGTGATTATCTTTCTGGCTGGTTTCTTTCCGGTATTTTTATCAACAGTAGCCGGAGTAAAAAACATCCCTGGCATCTACTTCAGAGTATCCGCAAGCTTCGGCGTGGGACCTGTGGAAATCTACCATAAAATCATCTTCCCGGCAGCCTTTCCGCAGATAACCTCCGGAATACATCTGGCTCTCGGTACCGCCTGGGTATTTCTGGTGTGCGGTGAAATGTTCGGAGCGCAGTCAGGTCTCGGATATCTCATTGTCGATGCCAGAAACAATCTGCGCTATGACATATTGATGGCCGACATCTTTATTATCGGACTTATAGGTTTTGCCCTGGATATCATTCTGGCAAGATTTGAAAAGATCATTCTCAAAAAATGGGGGTTGAACGAATAATGTACATCAATATCAGCAATGTCAGTAAACGTTTTACCAGAAAAGGACAGGAATTTACTGCTCTGGATCATGTGAATCTTACCATTGAGAAAGGAGAATTCATCTGTCTCCTCGGTCCGTCAGGCTGCGGTAAAAGCACCCTGCTGAACGCTATTGCTGGATTTGAACTGCCGACATCAGGCAGTATTACCATCAACGGCGAGGAGGTACGTAAACCTAATCCTAAGCATGTAACCATATTTCAGAACTACGGTCTTCTGCCGTGGCGCAATGTAGTGCGCAATGTTGAACTTGCTCTGGAGTCTGTAAAGTGCACCAAAGCCGAAAGAAGAGAAAAGGCGGAAAAGTACCTGAAAATGGTTGGGCTTGAAAATTTTATGGAGGCATCCCCGCATCAGCTTTCTGGCGGCATGCAGCAGCGTGTAGCCATTGCCCGTGCGCTTACTGCTGAACCGGACATAATTTTTATGGATGAACCTTTCGGGGCGCTTGATGCCATCACCCGCATCAAACTGCAGGATGATATTCTGGATATTCAGAAAAGCCAGAAAAAAACCATCATTTTTGTAACCCACGATATTGAAGAAGCGGTATATCTTGCCGACCGGGTAGTGGTAATGACGCCGAATCCGGGCAGAATCAAAAGCATTCTGACCATCAATCTCGGACCGTCAAGGGACAGAACCTCTGAAGACTTCTTTAAAATCAGACAAAGGATTTTTGAAATATTCAATATGACCCACCAGTACCCTATTGAATATGCTATTTAATCCATGTAATTAATTCTGTCTTGTTTGTTTTTAACCGGTAGTGAACGCTGTTCATTACCGGTTAAATTTATCTTTTTTTCATCATCTAATCAGTCATCCTGCAATCTTTCTGAAATGAACATACAATCCGGAATAAGCATTTTTATCTTCTAAAAATTTCTCCAAACTTAAATATGCCTATATGACTGTAACGGAACTGTTTGTTTCTGATTTTTCTAAAATCATGAACAAATAACATTTAAAGTGTCCTTGACAAGGTGTACGATTCAGACAAAGGAGCTTATTTCTGACTTTTTCCTAGTAGCAGATCACACGTATAAGAGCCGACATTTTTTGGCTGCCGACTACAATAAACAGACAAAGAAATTCTTTCTACTGTTCTTCTAAAATGTACTTACAAATCAATTTATTTGTTGCCACATCCAACCCGTATATTACTTTCTGATCTTGGGATATAAAGTACTTCTGTGTCAGCTGAGCTATATAATCCTTAAGCCGATAATCTCTCCCAAAATCAAGAAAATCATCCATCTCCTTGGCCCAAAGGATAAATAATTCCTCAAAATTATCTATATTATACTCATCAGTATAATTAGCATCAGGTTTAAAAACTCTCAAAACTTCACCGCACGAAACTGCCTGCACTTCATAAATACGTCTGCATTCAGTACAATACCAATATTCAACTGGTTCTGAACGTTTTTGAAACGAATTCCAACATTCAGCTAATTCATCCCATCCGGTATAAAAATCCCATAAAGGGATATCAGGATTATATGATAACACCTCATCAACCTCTGATTTTAAAAACACATTTAACCGATGAGGCGATGGTCCTTCTGTGTTTGTCATATCAGATCCGCAATAACATCCTAATCGTGCCATAATCTTCCCCTATCGCAAAACAATTTTAGTTTTATTGGATGTTAACCTAGATCGCTACCACTTTTAATATTTTTCTTTGACCGATTTTAACTTACATTTCGCAGTTAAATTATTTTAATTAACCATTATATATCGAACTATTTTTTAAGAGACTAACATTTTGAACTTGAAATTAATATAGATACACGTCACAAAATTACACATACAAATTAATTTAATCTAAAAATGTGA
>JAEEGL015774103.1_pt1 | contig 36439 bp, 28 predicted proteins | sample 9134231 | NCBI WGS metagenome assembly JAEEGL01 (sample SAMN16246548, study PRJNA631951) | gut metagenome | biome: gut microbiome; feature: rumen; material: fiber-attached | host: Bos | place: Iran: Karaj | collected 2018-10 | reverse complement strand
GCGGCGCTTCCGCCTTTGCCGTGAACGTAAACCACCAGCTTTTTCATTCCGTTTTCTTCTTCCGTTTCCGCGCCGCCTCGTTCATCGTATCGTGAGCTTCCTTGTTCCAAACGACTCTTTCCGGCCCGAGCGTGCCGTACATGGTGTTCTCGAAAGAATACACCGGATCGGCTGTCCTTATAAGCCTTTCGTTGTCGACGTCTTCCGCAAACGTGCCCAACCGGGCGAACATCTCCCGCGTGATCTCGTAATCGTATTGCTCGCGCCCCTCGCGGCTCGTGTAAATTATCTCGGCGAAATAACGGTTCGTATCAGAATCAAAATACGCCGTCCAGTTGTTTCCCTTTTTTTCGCCGCGCGCCTCTTTGGCGCCTCGTCCCTTTTCAGGTTTCATTATTTGCCTCCCTTTTCATCCGCCGTCGAGGCGGATTTCACCGCCGCAGACGGATTTCTCCCGTCCGAAGGACGGATTTCGTCGAAAAAAACGCCTTTTGTCGGTATACAAAAGACGCTTTTTTCATGGTGGAGACTACAGGGCTCGAACCTGTGACCCTCTGCTTGTAAGGCAGATGCTCTCCCAGCTGAGCTAAACCTCCGTATGAGCCGCCTTTTTCCGGCGGCTCGGTTATTCTATCACAAAGTCGGACGCTTGTCAAGCGTTTTTTTGCTATTTTTATCGCGGTTTAATTATACTCGTTCAACAACGTTATGCCGTCTATGCGCAGATCGAAATACGGCGCGGAACGGAATTCGCTTTCGGCAAAGTGCCCGTCCTTTATGACCTGCGTGTCGGCTTCGAAATTCCCGTCTTCAATAACGTCGGCCATATAGGTATTCAGCTTTTTGCCTTCCACTGTGAAGGTATCGGTATCAAACACGAACAGTTCGCCTTTTTTAAGCCGTTCGGCATATTCGGCGACCGTCTTTTCGGTACCCTCCGCGGCTCCGCCGCCGAGCGCGTATTTCATCGCGCCGTCGCGAAGCGTTCCGGTGACGTCATACGGGATCTCTTCTCCTTCGGTCAGCGCGTTGATGATGTATGAAAACCCGACCGACCAATCGGGAACGAGCGAAGCGACGCAGCCCGGGCGTTCTTCGTTATAGCCGAACACAACGTAGGGCAGCTTCGCCTTCTCGCAGACGTCGGCAACGGCGGAGGATTCGGAAAACTGGCTCAGGATAACGCACCCTTCGTTTATAAGGTCTTTCGCCGCGCTGCTCTCCCGGTCGAGATCGAACCAGCTTCCGACGAATTTCACTTTCATGGTGACGTTCGGGCAGACCGCTTTTGCTCCGAGGTAGAACGCGGTATAGGAGGATTTCACTTCCGCGTAGGTGAACGATCCGACGAAGCCGACGACCGTTTCGTCCGCGGCTATCTTGCCCGCATTTATCATTTCGTTCAGTTTCAGCCCCGCCGCGACGCCGTTGAGGAACCTGCCTTCGTATGCGGAATAGAAAATGTTGTGATAATTCGGGAGTTTATTGTAACCCGCCGTGACTCCCGCCGCAGTAAAGAAATGTGCGTCGGGATGTTCCTTCGCCGCCTGGGGCAGATAGTAATCGTGACCGAAACTGTTTCCGAACACCACGTTGCATCCGTCCCGCAAAAGCTCATCCGCCGCCTGTATGCTCATATCGTTTTCCGCGACGTATCTGCGTATAACGTATTCGACGCCGTTCGCCTTGCAGGCGTTTTCAAGCCCCGTTATAAACGCGTTGTCAAACGCGCTGATTTCGTCGTGCAGGCACAAAAGCCCTATTTTTATCCCGGCGTTCCCCGACTGACCGACCTCCACGGTGCCTTTCAGCACGTAAGTTTTCAGATAATGACGCTTTATCATCGCGTAATCGGCCGCGTCGATACTTTTGTTCCCGTTGCAGTCGGCTATGGTTTTCTGCTCTTCGCTCATTTCATAGGTGCGCAGATAATGCCTTTTTACCATCGCGTAGTCGGCGGCGTCTATTTTGCCGTTCTTGTTTACGTCGCCCAGCAAAACGGTTTCCGCGGAAACGAACGCGGTAAAAGGGGCCGAAAGGAAAAGAAAACAAATAAACAACGCCAAAAGCTTTTTCATAGTTCGTTCTCCTGATTATCGTTTTTTATCGTATTATCGTTTTTTATCGTTCGGATCGCCTAATCAAAAACAAAAGTCTGCTCCACCACGTCAAGCGCGCTCTTGGCGGTCTCGTAATCGTCGTTCGTCGCGGTAAGCGTTACTATATACACGGCGCCGTTGCGGCAGCAGATTATCTGGTCGTAAAGATAGGTGTTTTCGGTGAGCTTGGCGGAATAGTGCACTTTAAGCGCCACGGTGCCGCCCAGCTTTATCTCTTTGCCGTCCGCTTCGCTCGTTTCGCCGCTCGTTTCGCCGCTCGTTTCGCTCTTCGCCGGCTTGTTCAGCATAGTGAAATCGCCCAGACGCTCCGCAAGCAGTTTTTTGTAATCGTTCCAGTAATTGCGCGCGCCCGTACTGCTGTCGGCAAGCGAGAAAGTCGTTACGTTGATGGTGGTATACCGCGCGACGGCGTCGCTCTTGTTGCAGTCGAAACGGATGGAGATCACGCCGTTGTTTTCGCCGAGTTCCCATTCCTCCGGGTAGGCGAAGCTGTAATCCACCGCGTCGTTTCCCGCCTGGCGCCCCGCGATCTTGCGGTTCGCGGCTTCGTCTATCTTCTTTCCTCCGCAGGCGGTAAACGCCGCCAGCGCCGCGATGGCAAGCAATAACGCCGCCGTTCTTTTTATCATTTTTCAGTCCTCCGTAGCTTTATTTTCCGAAAGTAAGTCTGTTGGTTTTGCCGGAACAGCGGTAATAGGCGTTTTTAACCGTCTCGCCGCCGCAATCGTATTTCACCGTAAAAAATCCGTCCGCGTCGGTTTCCAGCGCGCGCGCTTCGTCGATATTCGCCTCGAACGTAAGGTAAAGCGTGCCGTCCTTTATCTCGCCGCGGCAGCCGCAGACGAAATATCCCTTTTTGGTGCATTTCGCCTTTACGGTGAATATGCCTTCGGAAAGATTCTTTTCGGTTATCGAAAGCTCGTCGTATTTAAGATCGGTATCGTGGCCGCTGAACGCGCGGTAGGAAACGAACCCGACCGCGGCGACCAGCAGCAGCGCTGCCGTTATTACCAAAAGCCGCCTCACGCAGCAGCCCCCCTTCCGTATATCCCATGCTGTTTCATATTATAACCCCTCTTTACCGAAAACGCAAGAGTAAATTTTCGCGCCGCGGGGGCGTTCGCGGACCGCAAAAAAAATTCTTTACGCGGCGGATGAAAAAATACTTGTTTATTCAGTAATAATATGTTATAATACTATAATAACCGATTCGCCGCGGAAGGAGGGGGAGAAATGGCGGACAGATTTATATTAAAAGCCGATTACGCGCCCACCGGCGACCAGCCGGAGGCGATAGAAGCGCTTGTCGAAGGCCTTCGCCGCGGCGACAGGGACCAGACTCTTATCGGCGTCACCGGTTCGGGCAAGACCTTTACCATGGCGAACGTCATCGCCCGCGCCAACCGCCCCGCGCTCATCATCGAGCCGAACAAGACGCTCGCGGCGCAGATCTGCTCCGAGATGAAGGCGCTTTTCCCCGAAAACGCGGTGGAGTTCTTCGTTTCCTACTACGATTACTATCAGCCGGAGGCGTACGTTCCCGGCAAGGATATCTACATCGAAAAGGACGCCGCGATAAACAACGAGATCGACAAGCTGCGCCATTCCGCAACGAGCTCGCTGTTCGAACGGCGGGACGTTATAATTGTCGCGTCGGTGAGCTGCATCTATTCGCTCGGCGACCCGCAGGAGTACGCCGCGCAGATACTTTCCATCCGCCGCGGGGCGGTCTACCCGCGCGACGACATTATAAAACGGCTGGTGACTTTGCAGTACGCCCGCAGCGATCTCGGCTTCGAGCGCAACAATTTCCGCGTGCGCGGCGACACGCTGGAGATTTTCCCCTCCAATACCGATACCGACGCGGTGCGCGTGGAGCTTTTCGGCGACGAGGTGGAGCGCATATCGCAGATAAACACCGTTACGGGCGAGATAGTCGCCGACCTTTCGCATATCGCGATCTACCCGGCGACGCACTATATGACGAACTCCGAAACGCGAAAAAAGGCGCTGGAGGAGATAATACGCGAACTGGACGAACGGATCGCCTATTTCGAAAGCGAAAACAGACTGCTGGAAGCGCAGCGCATCCGCGAACGCACGATGTTCGACGTGGAGCAGATACGCGAGATCGGCTTCTGTTCCGGCGTGGAGAACTATTCCCGCGTGCTTTCCGGCAGGGCTCCGGGCAGCGCGCCCTATACGCTTTTGGACTATTTCCCGAACGACTTCATCACCTTCCTCGACGAAAGCCACGTTATGGTACCGCAGCTTCGCGGTATGGAGGCGGGCGACAGGATGCGCAAAAAGAACCTTATCGACTACGGCTTCCGTCTGCCCTCGGCGTACGACAACCGCCCCCTGAAGTTCAGCGAGTTCGAGCAGAAGCGCGGACAGACTGTTTACGTTTCCGCCACGCCGAAGGAATACGAGCGCGGCATCTCCTCGCAGCTCGTGGAGCAGATCATCCGTCCGACCGGCCTGCTCGATCCGAAGGTGAGCGTCCGCCCGACCAAAGGGCAGATCGACGACCTCGCGGGGGAGATCCGCGTCCGCGCCAAACGCGGCGAGAGGGTGCTCGTCACAACGCTCACACGGAAAATGGCGGAGGACCTTACCGAATTCTTCGAGCTTTCGGGCATACGCAGCCGCTATCTGCACTACGATATCGACACCATAGAGCGTATGGACATCCTGCGCGGACTGCGCGCCGGGGAATTCGACGTGCTCGTGGGGATCAACCTCCTGCGCGAGGGGCTGGACCTTCCGGAGGTCTCGCTCGTCGCCATACTCGATGCGGACAAGGAGGGCTTCCTGCGCAGCGAGATATCGCTGGTGCAGACTATCGGCCGCGCCGCCCGCAACGCCGGAGGCGAAGTAATAATGTACGCCGACACGGTTACCGGCTCGATGGAGCGCGCAATTAAAGAGACCGAGCGCCGGCGCGGCATCCAGGACGCCTACAACAAGGCGCACGGGATCACGCCGAAGACGATAATAAAGGATATCGCGGCGCCGATATCCGTCACCGCAGCTGTCGATATTTCGGAATCGGAGCGCGGCGGAAAGGAAAAACTCACGCCCGAAAAGAAGCGCAAGATTATAGAAAAACTAACCGCCGATATGAAGCGCGCCGCGAAGGAGCTCGATTTCGAGACCGCGGCGGTGCTGAGAGACAGGATAAGAAGACTGATGTGAGATCGGAAAGGAATCGCCATGCAGCCGAAAGAATTGCTTGAAATACTTCACGTCGCCGAAAGACTTAAAAACACCTACCGCCACAGTTGGACCTCCGAAGGGCGGCGCGAAAGCGTCGCGGAGCACAGTTGGCGGCTTACGCTGTTCGCCTATTTCGTCTGCGGCGAGTTTCCGGAAGCGGACGGAAACAAACTTATAAAAATGTGCCTTATACACGATCTGGGCGAGGCGTTCACCGGAGATATACCTTCGTTCGAGAAGACGAAGGCGGACGAAGAGACCGAAAAGCGCAGACTTACCGAATGGGTGGAGTCGCTTCCGGAGCGTTATCGCGGGGAGATGCTCGCGCTCTACCGCGAAATGGAAGCGCGCGAGACTTTGGAGGCGAAGATATTCAAGGCGCTCGACAACATGGAGGCGGTCATCCAGCACAACGAGGCGGAGCTTTCCACCTGGATACCGATGGAATACGAACTTAATTTGACCTACGGCGCCGACAAGGCCGCCTTTTCGCCGTTCCTTTCCGCCCTGCGCGAAGAGGTAAAACGAGATACGGAAAAGAAGATCGAGGAGCAGGTATGTCCGACAAAATAACCGTCCGCGGCGCGCGGGTACACAACTTAAAGAATATCGACGTTGAGATACCGAGGGATAAATTCGTAGTGTTCACCGGGCTTTCGGGCTCCGGCAAATCCTCGCTCGCGTTCGACACGCTCTATGCCGAAGGGCACAGGCGGTTCGTGGAATCGCTTTCTTCCTACGCGCGTATGTTCCTCGGTCAGCTCGACAAACCGGACGTCGACCAGATAGAGGGGCTTTCCCCCGCGATAGCCATCGACCAGAAGACCACCTCGCGCAATCCGCGCTCCACCGTCGGCACCACGACGGAGATCTACGACTATATGCGCCTGCTGTTCGCGCGGATAGGCATACCGCACTGCCCGGTCTGCGGCGAAGTCATAGAGCAGCAGTCGGTGGACGAGATAGTCGAGCGCGTGTGCGAGCTGGACGAGGGAGTGCGCTTTATGGTGCTCGCTCCGGTCGTCAGCGCCAAAAAAGGCATGCACGAAAAGGTTTTCGAGGATGCGCGCAAAAGCGGGTTCGTCCGCGCACGCGTCGACGGGAGCATGTACGAGCTTTCCGAAACGATAGAGCTTGACAAAAACCTTAAACACGATATAGACATCGTCGTCGACCGCCTCGTTATGCGGCACGGGCAGATCGGTTCCCGCCTTGCCGAAAGTATCGAAACCGCGGCGAAGCTCGCGGACGGTATTGTTAAAATACTGCTCCCCGACGAGCGTTCCGACGATAACGAAATGACCTTTTCGCAGAACTACGCCTGCAAGACGCACGGCGTTTCGATAGGCGAGCTCACGCCCAGGATGTTCTCGTTCAACAACCCGGCGGGCGCCTGCGAGGCGTGCGGCGGTCTTGGCGAAAACAACGTCTTTTCGGAGGCAAAGCTTATCCCCGACCGTTCTCTTTCGCTGTTTTCCGGCGCGGTGGTCTGCAACGGGTTCAAAAGCGCCGAGCCGGGCGGCTATTTCGCCGACCTTATCAATTCGGTGGGCAGATACCACGGGTTCGACGTCCACACACCGATAAAGGATTATTCCGAGGAAGCGTACAGCGTGCTTATGTACGGCAACAAGCGCAAACGCAAATCGGTCGCGGAGCCCTCTTTCAAGGGCATAATCGGAATGATCGAGCACCGCTATAAAATGGGCGGCGGATATGAAATGCGCGAGTATTACGAGCAGTTCATGGATTACATCCCCTGCCCGGAATGCGGCGGCAGGCGTTTGAAGCACGAATCGCTTTCGGTAACCGTCGGCGGGCTGAACATTATGGAGATCTGCGATATGCCGGTGCTCGATTCGCGCCGCTTCTTCGCCTCGTTAAAGCTTTCGAAGACTCACGCCGCCATCGCGAAGGAGATACTGAAAGAGATCAACGCCCGCCTTTCCTTCCTCGAAAACGTCGGGCTCGGGTACCTCACGCTTTCCCGCAAGGCAAGCTCGCTTTCGGGCGGGGAGGCGCAGCGCATCCGGCTCGCCACGCAGATCGGTTCCTCGCTCGTCGGCGTTATGTACGTGCTGGACGAGCCGAGCATAGGTCTGCACCAGCGCGACAACCGCAAGCTCATCGACACGCTTAAAAAGCTGCGCGACCTCGGCAACACCGTCCTTGTGGTGGAGCACGACGAGGAGACCATCGAATCCGCCGATTACGTTGTGGATATCGGCCCCGGCGCGGGCATCCACGGCGGGGAGCTGGTGTTCACCGGAACGCCGGCGGAGCTTAAAAAATGCGATTCCTCCGTTACCGGGCGCTACCTGGCGGGCAGGGAAAGCGTAGCCGTGCCGAAGAAGCGCCGCGCCGGGAACGGCAGGTTCATCACCGTCGTCGGCGCGCGGGAGAACAACTTAAAAGATATCGACGTAACATTCCCTCTCGGGCGGTTCGTCTGCGTCACCGGCGTTTCCGGATCGGGCAAATCCTCGCTGGTAAACGCGGTGCTTTACAACACGCTCGCGCGCCGTCTGGGCAAATATTCGGTCATTCCCGGCAAACACCGCGAAATAATCGGCGCCGACGAGATCGACAAGGTCATACAGATCGACCAGTCGCCCATCGGGCGCAACCCGCGCTCCAACCCCGCCACCTATATCGGACTGTTCAACGATATCCGCGCCGTGTTCGCCTCCACGCCGGAGGCAAAGGCGCGCGGCTACAGCGAGGGGCGCTTTTCGTTCAACGTAAAAGGCGGGCGCTGCGAGGCGTGCCGCGGCGACGGCACCCTTACCATCGAAATGCACTTCCTGCCGGACGTTTACGTCACCTGCGACGTCTGCAAGGGCAGGAGATACAACAAGGAAACTCTGGAGATAAAATACAAAAACAAATCCATTTACGACGTATTGGAGATGACCTGCGAGGAAGGACGGGAGTTTTTCCAAAACTACCCCTCCATAAAACGCAAGCTCGACACGATGTGCGACGTCGGGCTCGGCTATATAAAGATCGGGCAGCCCTCCACCACGCTTTCGGGCGGGGAAGCGCAGCGCGTAAAGCTTGCCAACGAGCTCGCCCGCCGCGCCACCGGAAAAACGCTTTACGTCCTCGACGAGCCGACTACCGGCCTGCACACCGACGACGTGAACAAGCTGGTCTCGGTGCTGCAGAAGCTTGTCGACGCCGGAAACACCGTGGTGGTGATAGAGCATAATCTCGATCTTATAAAGACCGCGGACTATATAATCGACCTCGGGCCCGACGGCGGCGACGCCGGAGGAAGGGTGATCGCGAAGGGCACGCCGGAGCAGGTCGCCGAATGCCCGGAAAGCTACACCGGATTCTATCTTAAGGAGAAATTGAAGTGAAAGACTATTCCGAATACGCGGAGCTGCTCGCCAACGTCGAAAAGCCCGGGCGGTACGTCGGCGGGGAATACGCTTCCGAAATACCCGATCCGGCAAAAGCCGGGCTGCGCGTCTGCTTCTGCTTCCCGGACACCTACGAGATAGGTATGTCCAATCTGGGCGTGAAGATACTCGCCGACTGCTTCAACAAGACCGGCTTCGCCGTGTGCGAGCGCAGCTATATGCCCTGGCCGGATATGTGCGAACAGCTTGAAAAACACGGCGTTCCGCTTTACGCGCTCGAAAGCGGCGATCCCCTGCGCGATTTCGACGTCGCGGCGTTCACCCTGCAGTACGAGCTTTCGTATACCAACGTGCTCCAGATGCTTTCGCTGGGCGGGATACCGCTTACGACCGCGGAGCGCGCGGAAGGCGACCCGGTGGTCATCGCCGGGGGACCCTGCGCCTACAACCCCGAACCGCTGGCGGATTTTATAGATATCTTTTCGATCGGAGAGGGCGAGGAATCGCTCGTGGAGCTGGCGGAATATCTTTACGAATGCAAAAAGAAAGGCGTCTCCCGCGCGGAAACGCTTTACGGCGCTTCGAAGCTGCCGGGGTTCTACGTCCCGTCGCTTTACAAAGCCGAATACAACGCGGACGGCACGCTCGCCTCGTTCGCGCCGCTGCGCGAAGGAGTCCCGGCTACGGTGGTCAAGCGCGTGATAACCGACCTCGACAAGGTCTCCTTCCCGCGGGAATGCGCCGTGCCGTTTTTGGAAACGGTGCACGACAGAGTCATGCTGGAGGTGTTCCGCGGCTGTCTGCGCGGGTGCAGGTTCTGCCAGGCGGGGATGATCTACCGCCCCTACCGCGAAAAATCGCCGGAAACGCTTAACGCCGACGCAAAGGCGGCGATAGCTCACAGCGGATATTCCGAAATAGCGCTCACCTCGCTTTCGATAAGCGACTATTCGCGCCTGCCGCGGCTTATCGACGACCTGCTCGAATGGACCGACGGCAAAATGGTGAACCTTTCGCTGCCCTCGATGCGCATCGACAGCTTTTACGAGGAACTGCTTAAAAAAGTCTCCTCGGTGCGCAAAAGCGGGCTGACCTTCGCGCCGGAGGCGGGCACTCAGCGCCTGCGCGACGTTATAAACAAAAACATCACGGAGGAAGAAATACTGCTCGCCTGCGAACGCTCCTTCGACGGCGGGCGGACGAGTCTTAAACTGTACTTCATGAACGGGCTCCCCACCGAGACCGACGACGATATAAAAGGCATCGCCATGCTCGCGCAGAAGATAGTCGACCTCTACTATTCCAAAAAGCGGCAGGGCGGCGGCAGGGGAGTGAACGTCACGGTGAGCGTTTCCTGCTTCGTGCCGAAGCCGTTCACGCCGTTCCAGTGGGTAAAGCAGGATACCATAGAGGAGCTCGAGCGCAAACAGCAGCTTCTTAAAGAATGCATCCGCACGAACAAGATATCCTATAAATACCACGACGCGCGCGTCTCCCGCGTGGAGGCGGTTTTCGCCCGGGGGGACAGAAAGCTTTGCAAAGCCCTGGCGCTCGCGCATGAACGCGGTATGAAGCTCGACGGCTGGGACGAGTTCTTCGATTACGACGAATGGATGCGCGTCTTCGCCGAAAGCGGCGTCGACCCGGCGTTCTACGCCAACCGCGAATTCGGCAGGGACGAACTGCTGCCGTGGGATTTCATAGATATCGGCGTTACGAAACGGTTTATGAAAGACGAATACGCCCGCGCCATGAACGGCGAAACGACTCCCGACTGCCGCACGGAATGTTCGGGATGCGGCGCGGCGAAGCTGGGCGGCGCGCGCTGCGTCTGCCGCGAAAGGAGTGGCGGGAATGCCTGACGTAAGAGCATATTTTTCCAAGACCGGAAGACTTAAATACATATCCCATCTCGACCTGCAGCGCGCGATAGCGCGCCTGCTCGTGCGGTCGGGGCTCCCGATAGTATACACCGAGGGGTTCAACCCGCACCCGCGCCTGAATATCGCGCTGCCGCTTTCGGTATATCAGGAGGGCGAAAACGAGGCGTTCGATTTCCGTATCGCGCGGGAGCTGCCGCCCGAAGAGATAATAAGCGCGCTCAACGCGAAGATGTTCCCCGGAAGCAGTATCTCCGCCGTCGAATACCTCAACGGCAAAAACGCCCCGAAAAGCGCGGTCTACCGTCTGGAAATGGAAACGGATATGGAGCCGGACGGGTTCAAACGCGCGCTCGCGGGGGAAATGAAGGTTCTGAAGCGCAGCAAATCCGGCGAAAAAGAGGTGGATATCGCCCCGATGATAAAGCTGATATCCGCCGAAAAGAGCGAAGGCGTGCTTACCGTCCGCGCGGAGCTGCCCGCCGCCGGAGGCGAAAACCTCAATCCCTCCTATATCCCCGCCTATTTCGGCGAAAGAGTCAAAACGAAGCGCATCGTGCGCGAGAAAATAATATTTTGTAAATAACTATTGATATGGTATTATATCTATGATATAATCATTTATTGAGGTGAAAATCCAAGTGATAAAAACGGCAAAAAGAGCCGTATCCGCGCTGGCGGCGCTCCTGCTGGCGGCGGCGTTCTGCTCCTGCGGGAAGGAGCCGGAGCCGGTCGCCGAAACGAGCGAATACCCGCCGCAGCTTACGGCGGAAGAAGCGAAAGCGCTTATAGAAGCCGATAAAACGGTTACCGACATATACGTCAACGGCGCGATAGTCGCGCAGAAGACCGCAAAAACCGTCCCCGCGAGCCCTTCGAGCGAGTATTCCGATTATTCAAAGCTGCAGGCGCTTGTCGGCGCGACCTATCTGCCCGAGGGCGGCACGCCGGAGTTCTTCCGGCAGTGGCCCGGCTACGGCGCCCCCGCGATCTCCGCGTCCGGCGGCAAAACCATGACGTTTTACCACGCCGGAAGCTCGTTTGCCGAATACGTCGATACGGAAACGGTTTCGGTGGAGCGCACGGAGGAAGCGGACGTATGCGTTATAAACTGCAAAACGGCAAGCGGCCAGAAGGTCGCGCTTAAATGCCGTTTCAGCCGCGGAAGGTGGGTGCTTGAAAAGGGACTTATGCGCACCCTGCCGGAGGAAAGCGATTTCTGCACGCTCGGCTTCCCCTATTCCGGAATCGGATCGATGAAGAGCTTTTCCGGCAGCATACTCGCCGTGGAGCTGTTTATTTCCGACAGCGAATTCACGTTCGACCTCGCCGCGGAAGAAAAATGCTCCGAAAACGTCGCCGCGGCGCTGGATTATCTGGCTTCTCGGGCGGAGGAGTACGGCGGCGCGCCGGAGATCACCGTTAAAAAGTTCTTTTTCGAGCATAACGGCAAGCTCACGGTACGCAATTACAACATAGACATAATGTTCGCATCCACCGTGCTGGAAAGCGTGGAAAAAACGCTTAAGGACAATTTCGATACCGACCGGTACGACAACTATCTGGTGTTCATCTGCCTCGGCAAGGATATCGAGGTCCGCGCACAGCGCTACGAGCAGACCACCGAGACCGTGATATTCTATCCCGAACGGGTTATAATGACGCCCGAAAGCACGTCTTCGGAAATAACGCTCGCGGTGATGGAGCTGCTCGGCGCGTATCCGTTCGACGCGGACAACGGCGGCGTTTACCGCACGGAGCTGTTCAGGCAGTATTTCCCGCGGGATATACTGCTCACCGGAGATATCGGGACCGGAACGGTCTCGCCGGTAACGGCGTTCCGCTGCGGGATGACGAACCGGCTCGCGCCGGTGCTGCGCGCTTTCTGGTACGAACAGCAGGAATAACCGGATCTATAATAAAAGTGAGGACGCAGAAATGGAAAACAGGTACAAACGCATACTTCTTAAACTGTCCGGCGAGGCGCTCTCCGGCGAGGAGAACGGCTCGGTGCTTTCCGGCGCGATGCTTCGCACAGTTGCCGCCGAAATAGCAAAGCTCGCCTCGGCGGGGACTCAGGTCGCCGTCGTTATCGGCGCGGGCAACATCTGGCGCGGAGCCAGGCAAAAGGGGCTTAACGTCGACAGGGTGCGCGGCGACCATATGGGAATGCTCGCCACGCTTATAAACTCGCTGGCGATGCAGGATTACGTGCTTAAGACCGGCACCGAGGCGCGCGTGATGAGCGCGGTGCAGATACAGCAGTTCTGCGAGCCGTATTCCCAGTACAAGGCGATGGAATATCTCGAATCCGGCAAGGTGGTCATCCTCGCCTGCGGCGTGGGGTATCCCTACTTCTCCACCGACACGGGCATGATGCTGCGCGCGGCGGAGCTTAAATGCGACGCGGTGCTTTCGGCAAAGAACGTCGACGGCGTTTACGACAAGGACCCGTGCAAATACCCCGACGCGAAGAAGTTCGACGAGCTCACCTATTCCAAAGTGCTTTCGCTCGGATTGAAAGCCATCGACGCGAGCGCCGCGGCGATCGGCGAGGAATGCGGAATACCCACCGTGCTGTTCTCGCTTGCGAAGCCGGAGAATATACTTCTTGCGGCGAACGGCGAAAAGATCGGCACCGTCCTGCATAATTAAGTTATGAAACGCGTTTTAAGAACGGTCGCGCTTTTGCTGCTCGCCTGCGCCGCCGTTTCCTGCTTTTCGGCGGCGCTCCCCGCGCGGGACGCGGAGGCGGAACGCACCATATACGACGTGGAGCGGGAGCTTAACGAATGCCGCAATCTGCTGGCGCAGGTACGCGGCGAGCAGGCCGCGCTGGGCAGCCGTATCGAAGAGCTCAAAAGCAGAAGCGGCGCCGCGGAGGAGCTTATCGCCGCATATACGGAGCAGATCGAGGCGCTGGAAGCCGAGATCGCAATAAACGCGCAGCTCAAGGAATCCTACGATCTGAAGCGCGCCGCCGTCAACGCGCAGAAGGACGTAACCAAAAGGGATTACGAGTACCGTCTGGAGCTTTACAAGGGAATGATGCAGTTTATTTACGAGAACTGCGAAGTTACCGAATTCGAACTGCTGTTTTCATCTAAAGGCATATCCGATTATCTTACCCGCAAGGATGATATGAACGAGATAATGGGCGCCGCCGACGAGATAATAAAACATATCAGGAACGATATTTCCGATCTGGAAATACTCGACTCGCAGCTTGAAGAGGCGCAGAAGAGCTACGAAGAATACATATGCGGACTTGCAAAAAGCGAACTCGAAAAACAGAAAGCGGTGGACGAATACCGCACCATCGCCGCTTCGCTCGGGCTGGACGCCGACAAACTGCGCGAGGACTACGCCGGCAAGAACTCCCGCGTGGCGGTACTGAGCGCGCGCATAAAACAGCTTGAAAACGAACGCGCCATACTCTATGCCGCAAGCTCCGATTTCGGATGGCCGCTTCCTCTGGGGACTTATTACTATATGTCCAGCGGCTACGGCTGGCGTTCCGATCCGTTCAACCCGTACAGCGGAAGAACGACGTTCCACAAGGGCATCGACCTCGCTTGCGCGGGAGGCACGCCGATAATCGCCTCCAAGGGCGGGATCGTTACGCTTGCCTGCACCGACGACTGGGGCGGCGGATACGGATACCACGTTGTTATCTATCACGGCAACGGCATGTCCACGCTTTACGGACATATGTGCCGGGCGCCTTCCGTGCGAACGGGGCAAACCGTTCAAAAAGGCGACGTTCTGGGTTACGTAGGGCAGACGGGTTCCGCCACGGGCGACCACCTGCACTTCGAGACCCGTAACGAAAACGTTACGGACGCGGTGGGCAGCCACAGCGAGAACCCGGGAAAGTACCTGCCCAAAGGTTTTTATTGATTTCAAAAAGAATTAAAGTTTTATAAAAAATCTCTAAGCAAAGGAAGGAATGTAAAAATGTTCGACATCAAACCGTTTGAAGAAAAAATGAAAAAGAGCATCAGCGTTATGGAAGAGGATTTCGGCACCATACGCGTGGGCCGCGCCAACGCCAAGCTGCTCGACCGCATCACCGTTCCCTACTACGGGACGCCCACCGGTCTGGACGGAGTAGCCACCATTAAAACTCCCGACGCCCGCACCCTGCTTATAACCCCGTGGGAGACAAGCGTGCTGAAGGAGATCGAAAAAGCCATTCAGGCGTCCGACCTCGGCATAAACCCGATGAACGACGGCAAGTCAATACGGCTTAACTTCCCGCCGCTTACCGAGGAACGCCGTAAGGAGCTTACCAAAAAGACCGCCAAGATGGGCGAGGAATGCAAGGTAGCCATCCGCAACATCCGCCGCGACGCGAACGACGCCGCAAAGAAGATGCAGAAAGCTTCCGAGATCACCGAGGACGACCTGAAGCAGGCGGAAAAGACCATTCAGGAGGTCACGGACAAATACATTAAAGAAGTCGACGTCGTCGTCGCCAAAAAAGACAAGGACATTATGGAGATCTGAGCGTCTCGCTTTCGCTCATAAACCGTTTTTTGGAGTTCTGCTGTGGGAAAAGATAATTCATCCAACGCGCCCGCGCGGCTGCCGAAGCATATCGCGATAATAATGGACGGGAACGGGCGCTGGGCAAAAAAGCGCCTGCTCCCCCGCACCGCCGGGCATAAAGCCGGGTTCAACACCTTTGTCGATACCGTCGATTACTGCAATCAGCACGGTATAGAGGTGCTCACCGTCTACGCCTTTTCTTCGGAGAACTGGAACCGCGACGAAAAGGAAGTCGCCGCGCTTATGGACCTTATAGGACGCGGTATAAAGCGCTATATGCCCGATCTTATCGAAAAGAACATCCAGCTTCATCTTATAGGCGATATAGAAAGATTCGCGCCGGACGTGCGCGACATACTTTATAAATCGCGCGACCGGCTCGCGGAGAACACCGGGATGAAGCTGTGCATCTGCCTTTCCTACGGCGGGCGGCAGGAGATAGTCCACGCCTTCAACGAGCTCGTGGCGGAGGGCAAAAAAGAGATCACCGCCGAGGATATCTCGGCGCATCTTTACACCAAGGGGCTGCCGGACCCCGATCTTGTCATACGCACCAGCGGGGAATACCGCATTTCGAATTTCCTGCTTTGGCAGTCCGCCTACGCGGAATATTACTTTGCCGACGTGCTGTGGCCGGATTTCGGCAAAAAAGAACTGGAGAAGGCGTTGGAATCGTATTCAAAACGTGAGCGCCGCTTCGGGAGGTAACTCATATGCTTATCAGAATACTTACGGCGTTCGTCGCGCTGGCGCTTTTTATCCCGCTTATGATATTCGGCGGGGTTTGGGGCGCCTGCGCGCTTTTTGCGGTCATAACCGCGCTTTCGGTCTTCGAAATGCTCGAATGCTGCGGGCTTGTGAAAAAACTTTATATCACAATACCCGCCGTATTGCTATCCGCGCTCGTGCCGGTTTCCGAAGGGCTGCGCGCGTGGTATACTTACCAAGCGCTGTTGGCGTCATCTCATACCGCCGCCGCATTACATGTGAAAATCCCAGCCGTCGCGGCCGCAGTCGCGCCGGCGGTTTTGTGCCTTGCGCTGTTATGGGTCGTTTTTGTCGCAACGCTCGGGTATAATAAAGTCGACTCGGAAAAGCTATTTATGTTTTTCGGGCTGGCGGTCTATATAACGCTCGGCTTCCTGGCGCTTTTAAGGATAAGATATTATTTCTTCGAATACACCGCCTTCAACGAGCTCGGATTAAAGCTGTTCGCCTTCACGCTCATCGTCGCGTGGGGGACCGATACCTTCGCCTATTTTTTCGGCGTGCTGTTCGGGAAGAAAAAGCTCTGCCCGGAGATCTCACCCAAAAAGACGGTCGCCGGCGCCGTGGGCGGGACTCTGCTCGGCTCCGCGGCGGGCGCGCTGTTTCTGCTGCTTACCGCGGGTACCGGGACGCTTTGCATCGTCCTCGCCTGCTGCGCGCCGCTGCTTTCGGGGATAAGCCAGTTCGGCGATCTCGCGGCTTCGGTGATAAAGCGCAAATTCGGCGTTAAGGACTACGGCAGGATATTCCCCGGTCACGGCGGGGTGCTGGACAGGTTCGACAGCGTGCTTTCCACGGCGATAGCCGTGTGGCTGATAATCAGTATATACGACAATGCCGTCTTGTTTGCAGGGTGAGATCATGAACGTGAAAACAATTTCGGTGCTCGGGAGCACCGGTTCCATCGGAACGCAGACGCTTGAGGTCGCAAGGCATCTCGGGCTTGAAATAACCGCGCTTTCGGCGAATACGAACGTAAAACTGCTTGAATCGCAGTGCCGCGAATTCGGTCCGAAGACGGCGTGCATAGGCGAAGAGCGCTACGCGGAGCTTAAGACCGCGCTTGCCGATACGGATATTAAAGTCGTCTGCGGCGAGGAAGCGCTCGCCGAACTCGCCTACGGGGACGAATCGAAAACTCTCGTGAACGCCGTGCTGGGCATGAAGGGGCTTCGCCCCACCCTGGCGGCGGCGAAGGCGGGCAAAAATATCGCGTTCGCGAACAAAGAAACGCTCGTGGCGGGCGGAAAGCTCGTTACCGACGCGGTAAAAGAGGGGAAAGCCGCGCTGCTTCCCGTGGACAGCGAACATTCTGCGATCTTCCAGTGCCTGAAGGGCGCTTCGGGGCGCGAGCTGAAAAAAATACTGCTCACCGGCTCCGGCGGGCCGTTCCGCGGCAGAGACCGCGCGTTTCTGGAAACCGTAACGCCCGAAATGGCGGTTAAGCACCCGAAATGGAATATGGGGAAGAAGATATCCGTCGACAGCGCGAGTCTTATGAACAAGGGGCTGGAGCTTATCGAGGCGATGCACCTTTTCTCCGTCCCGCCAGAAAAAATCGAAATACTCATCCACCCGCAAAGCACGGTGCATTCGCTGGTGGAGTTTACAGATAACGCGGTGCTCGCGCAGCTCGGCGCGCCGGATATGCGCACCTGCATACAGTACGCGCTTACATACCCGCGAAGAAAGCCCTCGCTTGCCGCGGAGCTGGACCTTTTCGGCGCTTCGCTCTGCTTCGAACGCCCGGACGAAAAGACCTTTCCGCTGCTCGCGCTGGCAAAAAAGGCCGCGAAGCGGGGCGGGAATATCCCCGCCGCGATGAACGGCGCGAACGAGGAAGCCGTGCGCCGCTTCCTCAACGGCGAGATATCTTTTACAAAGATGTTCGAACTCGTCGCCGCCGCGACCGAGGCGGCTTATTACGCGGAGCGCCCCGCTTTGGAAGATATACTTCAAACCGATTCTTCCGCGCGGGAATACGTCGCCGCACACGCAAAACGGAGTTGATACGATGTCGGTAATCCTTACTATACTTGCAACGGTGCTCATTTTCGGGCTGCTTATCTCCATTCACGAGCTGGGGCATTATCTTGTCGCGCGCGCGTTTCACGTGGGGATAATCGAATTCTCCATCGGTATGGGCCCGAAGATATTCACTCACAAGGGCAAATACAACGATTTCTGCATACGCGCGCTTCCCATCGGCGGCTTTGTGAATATGGTCGGCGAATACGAAGACGAGATACCGGAGGAGCACCGCTATAAAATAAAGCTCAACGATAAACCCGTGTGGCAGCGGATACTCATCGTGCTCGCGGGGCCTTTGATGAACTTCGTGCTGGCATATATCGTAATGGCGGTGATCGTCGTTTCCGGCAGGGGAATGGGCACCACCACCGTCGCGCGGTTCCTCGAAGGTTCGTCTTCGCGGCAGTGGCTGCGCGAGGGCGACGAGATAATCGAGATAAACGGAAAGAATATCCACTGCTATACCGAAATGGCGTATAAGATCGCGTCCGACGGCGTTGAGCCGCTTGATATGGTCGTCTTGCGCGAAGGCGAGCGGGTGGAATTAAAAGGCGTTACCTTCGGCACCGAGGACGAAAAGGGCGTTAAAATGGGCTCGCAGGACTTTTCGGTCTACCTTAAGGAATACACCTTCGGCAACGTGGTCTACGAATCGTTCTGGCAGGCGAACAGCACGGTATATATCACCGTCGATTCAATAATCGACACGTTCAGGGGCAGATACGGCATAAACGCGGTGGGCGGCCCCATCGCCGTGGGCGACAGCGTGGGCGAGATCATCACGCAGAGCCGCGGCTTTTGGGAAGGTCTGGGCAATCTCGGCACGCTGCTGGTGTTCATTTCGGTTTCGCTCGGCGTGGCGAACCTGCTGCCGATACCGGTGCTCGACGGCGGCAGACTGCTGTTCTATATTATCGAAGCGATCCGGCGCAAGCCGCTTAACCCGAAGGTGGAGCAGGCGATAAGCGCCGTGTTCGCGGTACTGCTTATAGGATTTATGATCTTCATCGCGCTTAAAGATATCGTGGGGTTGTTCGGATGAAAAACACAAGGGAAGTAAACATCGGCGGCGTAATGATAGGCGGCGGGAACCGCATCGCCGTCCAGTCTATGACGAATACGCGCACTTCGGATAAAGAAGCCACTCTGCGGCAGATAAAAGAGCTTGCCGCCGCCGGGTGTGATATCGTGCGCTGCACGGTGAACGACGCGGAAGCCGTGAAAAGCGTGGAATACCTTGTCGAAAATTCCCCGGTCCCGCTGGTGGCGGATATACATTTCGACTATAAGCTCGCGATAGCCGCGGCGGAACGCGGTATCGCAAAAATCAGGATAAATCCCGGCAACATAGGCGATAAAGCCAACGTAAAAAAGGTCGCCGACGCCTGCCGGGCGCGCAATATACCCATTCGCATAGGCATAAACGGCGGCAGCGCCGAAAAAAGCGTGCTCGCAAAATACGGCGGGCCGACAGCGGAGGCACTGGCGGAAAGTGCGCTTCTTAACGCGCGTATGCTGGAAGAAGCCGGGTTTTGCGATATCGTGCTTTCGGTAAAAAGCTCCGACGTGCCGACGATGGTCAAAGCGACGCGCATCCTGCACGAAAACTGCGGTTATCCGCTGCACATCGGCGTTACCGAAACCGGCGACGTCCGCCGCGGCAGTATAAAATCGGCGATAGGGATCGGCTCGCTCCTGCTCGACGGTATCGGCGACACGGTGCGCGTTTCGCTTACCGAAGATCCCGTGCGCGAGGTTTACGCCGCAAAGGACATTTTGTTCTGCTGCGGGCTCGGCGGCGGTATCGACATTATCTCCTGCCCCACCTGCGGAAGGACGCGCACGGATATAATCCCGCTGGTGGCGCGGCTGGAAAAGGAACTTTCCGGCATAAAGACCGAAAAGCGCGTTACCGTGGCGCTTATGGGCTGCGCGGTGAACGGCCCCGGTGAAGCGAAGCACGCCGATATCGGCATCGCCTGCGGAGAGGGCGAGGGGCTTTTGTTCCGGCGCGGCGAAGCGGTGCGCAAGGTGCCGGAGGATATGATGATCGAAACACTTGTGAACGAAGTAAAGGAACTTTTGTAAATGCTCGAAGAATTCCTGCAGAAATTCAAAAAAGCCGTTTTTACGGAAAAACAGAAAAAGACGATAAGCGGTTTTTCGGATTATACGCTGAGCACCGACAGGGTGAACAAGCGCATCGCCGTAAAGGTCTCCGCGCGGGAATATATCCCCCCGCGTGAGCTTTTTTCGATAGAGGACGCGGTGAAACGCGCCTACGAGGTGAACTCCGTGGAGTTCTTCCCGGTTTACGAGGGCGTGGAGTTTTCCGAAAAGTACGTCCCCGGCGTTATCGAAACGTTAAAGCGCAGCTCCAAGCTGGACTACGGCTTTTTCGACGGCTGCGAATGCAGCTATTCAAGCGCTTCGCGCCGCTGCGTGATCACGCTTCGCCCCTTCATTTCGGCGGATTATCTGGAGCTGAACGGCGCGAAGAACTTTATCGTTCAGTGCGTGCGCGCCCAGTTCGGTACGGAGCTGGACCTTTACATAGAAGAAAACACTCCGGACTTTTCGGAATATTCCAACGACAGACAGTCGAATATCGACGAAAGCATACGGCAGGGGCTGGCGGAAGTCGCTTCCGAACGGGAAAAGGCGAAACCGAGCAGCTCGATAACCGGGGAAACGCAGGCGCAGGAGCCGGTGTATTCCCGCGCGGAAGGCGAAAACACGGTCCGCGTGGGGCAGATGACGCTCGACCTGTCAGATATAAAGCCGGTGTTCGGCGTTCGCAAAAGCTGGGACCTCACTCCCATCGCCAACCTTAAGAACGGCGAGCAGGTGTGCGTCGGCGGCAAGATGTTCCTTGCCGAAAGCAAAGAGAATTACGAGGGCGACAAGATAGTTTACACGGTGTATATAACCGACTATTCCGCCTCGGTCTCCGCGCGGTTCTCGTTCCCGAAGGACGACGCGCCGTCCATACCCGAATCGCCCGCCTACGTGCTTATCGCCGGCAGGGCGGAGCACCGCACGACCTACGACCGCGCGCTTAAAAAGCGCGTGCCGGAGGACGAGATTTCGATAAACGTAAAAGCGATGGCAAAATGCGCCTTCGTCGGCAGGAAGGACGACGCGGAGGAAAAACGCGTGGAACTGCACCTGCACACCAATATGTCCAAGCTCGACGCGCTTTCCGACCCTTCGGATATCCTTGCGCGCGCCGAGGAATGGGGGATGCCCGCCGTGGCGTTCACCGACCACGGCACCCTGCAAAGCTACCCCATCGTTATGAAAGCGCTTAAAAAACACCCCGGCGTAAAACCGATATACGGCATCGAGGGCTATCTTGTCGACGACACCGCCCGCGCCGTGTTCCGCTGTTCCTCGCCGGAAAAAATAGATTTCGGCGAATCGGAATTCATAATATTCGATATCGAAACGACGGGGCTTTCCTATAAGACCTGCGGCATAACGCAGATCGGCGCGATAAAATACAAAAGCGAAAAGACCGTCGACGAATTCCGCACCTTCGTCAACCCCGGGATGCACATACCGGAGGATATAGAAAAGCTCACCGGGATAAGCGACGAGACGGTAAAGGACGCCCCCTGCGAAAAGGACGCGGTGGAAGCGTTCCTGCGGTTCTGCGGCGGCTCGATGCTGATCGCGCACAACGCCGGGTTCGACGTTTCGTTCATCAGCCGCGTCGCGGCGGACAACGGCATCCCGTTCGAAAACCCTTATCTGGACACAGTCGCGCTTTCGCGGTATATCAACAACGACATTTCACGCCACACGCTCGATTCGCTTGCGAAATATTACAGACTCGGCGATTTCGACCATCACCGAGCCGACGCGGACACCGAAATGCTCGCGCGGATATTCGCCTGTATGGTCGGAAAGCTGGCGCAAAACGGCATCTACAACGTCGCGGAGATGAACGCCGCGATGGCTGCCAACTGCGATCCGAAGCGTATCCCGGCGTATCATATAACCATCCTCGTTAAGAATCAGGTCGGGCTGAAGAACCTTTACAAGCTCGTCTCGCGCTCTTATTTGGACTATTACTCCCGCTATCCGCGCATACCGAAGACTTTGCTTTCGGAGTACCGCGAAGGGCTGGTGCTCGGCTCCGCCTGCTCCAGCGGCGAGCTTTACGACGCGATACTTCGCAACCAGCCGGAATCGCGCCTTCTTAAGATCGCCGATTTTTACGATTATCTGGAGATAATGCCGGATTCGAACAACGGATATCTGGTGGAAAGCGGCGAGCTGGGCGCCGACCGCGCCGCGGCGGTCGAGCAGCTTCACGAAAACAACCGCACCATAATCCGGCTCGCGGAAAAGCAGAACAAACCGTTCGTCGCCACCGGGGACGTGCATTTTATGGACCCGGAGGACGAGATATACCGCCAGATAATGCTTTACGGCGTCCGCAACAAGAGCAAGGGCAGGGAAAGCGACGCGCTGCGCACCACCGGGCTCTATTTCCGCACCACGAACGAAATGCTCGCGGAGTTCGCCTATCTCGGCGAGGAAACGGCGCGCAAAGCCGTAATCGCGAACCCGAAAGCCGTTATCACGGATTTCGAAAACGTAAAGCCGATCCCGGACGGGCAGTATACGCCTTATATAGAGGGCGCGGAGCAGGAGCTGCAGCAGCTCTGCGAAAACACCGCGCACGAGATGTACGGCGAAGAGCTTCCCGAAATAGTCAAAACGCGTATGGACCGCGAGCTCGGCTCGATAATCAAAAACGGCTATGCGGTGCTCTACGTCATCGCGCGGCGTCTGGTGCAGTACAGCGAGGAGAACGGCTATCTCGTCGGCTCGCGCGGGTCTGTCGGCTCTTCGTTCGTCGCCACTCTGGCGAAAATTTCCGAGGTGAACCCGCTTCCGCCGCACTACGTCTGCCCCGAATGCAAGCATTCCGAGTTCTTCACGAACGGCGAAGTCGGCTCCGGCTTCGACCTGGACGATAAAAACTGCCCGGTCTGCGGCGCTCTTATGCGGCCGGACGGGCACGATATCCCCTTCGAGACGTTCCTGGGCTTCCACGGCGAAAAAGCCCCGGATATCGACCTTAACTTCTCCGGCGACGTGCAGACGCTCTGCCACAAATACACCGAAACGCTGTTCGGCAAGGAAAACATATTCCGCGCCGGAACGGTGGGCACTCTGCAGGAGAAGAACTGCTACGGCTACGTTAAAAAATATCTGGAGGAGCACGGCGGCGCGCTCACCCGCGCGGAAACGGCGCGCATCGCCTACGGCTTCGTCGGGGTAAAGAACACCACCGGACAGCATCCGGGCGGCATAGTCGTTATCCCGAAGGAATACGAGATATACGATTTCACACCCGTGCAGTACCCCGCCGAAAAGGAATCCAGCGGCGTCATCACCACGCACTTCGCTTTTGAATATCTGCACGACACGCTGTTGAAGCTCGATATGCTCGGGCACGACGTTCCGACGTTTTACCATATCCTGGAGCAATACACCGGCATAGACGTCCGCACGGTAAAAATGAACGATAAAAAGGTGATCGACCTGTTCGCCGGCACCGAACCTCTGGGAGTTACGCCGGAACAGATCGGCTGCCGCATCGGCACGCTCGGACTGCCGGAGTTCGGCACCGATTACGCGATACAGATGATAATCGACGCGAAGCCCAAGACCTTCGCCGACCTGCTGCAGATCTCCGGGCTTTCCCACGGGACGGGGATATGGCTCGGCAACGGCAAGGACCTTATCGACAACGGCGTCTGCACGATCAGCGAGATAATCGGTACGCGCGACAGTATTATGCTTTACCTTATGCAGAAGGGGCTGGATTCCTCCACGGCGTTCAACTCCATGGAGCGCACTCGCAAGGGCAAAGGTCTGCTCCCCGAGCAGGAGGAGGAGATGCGCGCTCACAGCGTGCCGGAATGGTACATAGAATCCTGCAACAAGATAAAATACATGTTCCCCAAAGCGCACGCCGCCGCCTATACCATCGCCTCGCTGCGGCTCGGATGGTTCAAAGTCTACCGCCCGCTGGAGTATTACGCCACCTATTTCACCGTTAAGGCGGACAACTTCGACGGCGAGCTCGTTATGGGCGGAAAGCACCGGCTGGAGGAACGGCTGCGCGCCATTAAAGAAATGCCCAACCCCACCAAAAAAGAAGAGGACGCGATAGTCTTTATCCGCGTGGTGCTGGAAATGTTCGCCCGCGGGATCGGGTTCCTGCCGGTGTCGATAGGCAGGTCCGAGGCAAAGGCGTTCGTGCCGGAAAACGGAAAGATACGGCTTCCGCTGTGCTCGCTCAACGGTTTGGGCGAATCCGTGGCGGAAAAGATCGTTTCGGTGATAAAGAACGGCGAAGCAGTCACGGTGGAGGAGCTGCGCGTCAAAGCTTCGATAAACAAAGCGATAATGGATATCCTTGTTAAAAACGACTGTCTCGGCGATCTGCCGGAAACCGACCAGATCACCATGTTTTAAGGTGAGTTATGTTTATAGACAATCATTCGCATTCACAGTATTCCGGCGATATCGGGCCCGGGCGCGGCAGTTCCGTGCGGGAGCTTTGCCTTGCCGCCGAAGAAAAGGGGATAAAACAGCTTGCCGTGACCGACCACTGCGATATCGACGGCATCCGCGACGGGTATTTTGCCCCGCTCGATCACGAATCGGTCGCGCGGGACGTGCTCGCGGCAAAAGAGGAATTCCGCGGCAGGGTGAAGGTGCTGTTCGGCATCGAGCTCGGGCAGGGCACGCATATGCCGGCGGAATCCGAGGAGCTTCTGGCGAAGTATCCTTTCGATATCGTCCTCGGCTCGGTACACGCGGTAAGGGGTATCGTGGATTTTTCCGAGACCGACCTCGTATCGTTCGGCGCGCAGGGGCGCAAAGAGCTTTGGGAAAAATATATTTCCGAGCTGCTGGAAGCGATAGAGTGGGGAAAATTCGACGTGCTGACGCATATCACCTACCCCAAACGCTATTACTTAAAGCAGGGGATAACCGATTTCCCGGATATCGCGAACAGGGGCAGGGAATATTTCGAACCGGTCCTGCGCGCGGTGATAGAAAAGGGCATAACTCTGGAATGCAACAGCTCCGGGCTGCGGCAGATAATGGGCGAATGCCTTCCCAACCGCGATCTGCTCGCTTTCTATTACGAGCTCGGCGGCAGGGACGTTACCGTCGGCAGCGACGCGCACCGCGCTTCGGATATCGGAGCCGGGATAAAAGAGGCGTGCGGATTGCTCAAGGATTTGGGATTCGAATATATAACAACTTTTGAAAACCGCCATAAATCATACGAAAAACTCTAACGGAGGGAAACAGAATGAAAGAACGCATTTTAGCTTATCTCGAAAAGGACGCGCGTATGCCGCACTCCGATATAGCGACGATGCTCGGCATTACGGAAGAAGAGGTCGACAGGATAGTCGCCGAATGCGAAGCGGAGGGGATAATCAAGGCATACCGCACGGTTGTGGACTGGACCCGCACCGGGAAGAACCGCGTCGCCGCGCTTATCGAGCTCAAAACCATTCCTCAGCGCGACAGGGGCTTTACCGCCGTCGCGGAGCGCATCTGCAATTTCCCGGAGGTCGCGTCGGTTACTCTTATGTCCGGCGGGTTCGACCTCGCCATTACCGTGGAGGGCGACAGTATGCGCGACGTGGCGATGTTCGTCGCGGAAAAGCTTGCGACGATAGAAGGCGTTACCGCCACCGCGACTCACTTCGAGCTGCAGAAGTACAAGGAGCACGGCGTGATATACGGCGCCGAAACGACGGATAAAAGAGGGAACGAATAGTGGATTTCGACGGAAAAAGCCGCGTATCGTCGGCAATAACCGGAATAAAACCCTCCGGCATACGTAAGTTTTTCGATATATTGAACGAGATGAAGGACGTTGTAGCGCTCACCGTGGGGCAGCCGGATTTCGTCACGCCGTGGCACATCCGCGACGCTGGCATCCGCTCGCTCGAGGAGGGGCTTACTTACTACACGTCGAACAACGGACTTATAGAGTTCCGCGAAGAGATCGCGGCATACCAGAAGCGCCGCTTCGGGCTGGAATACGACGCGAAGACGGAGATAATCGTTACCGTGGGCGGCAGCGAGGCGATAGATATCGCCATACGCGCGCTTACCGACCCGGGCGACGAGGTGATAATCCCCGAACCCTGCTTCGTCTGTTACGATCCCATCGCGCGGCTCGCGGGGGGCGTCCCGGTAAAGATCGCGCTAAAACCGGAGGACGGGTTCAGACTCACTCCGGAAAGCTTGAAGGCGGCGCTGACTCCTCGCACGAAGCTGCTCGTGCTGCCGTTCCCGAACAACCCCACGGGCTCGGTCATGCGCAAAGCCGACCTCGAAGCGATAGCGGAGGTGCTTCGCGGAACGGATGTCTGCATACTGTCCGACGAGATATACGCCGAACTCACCTACGGCGAAAAGCACGTTTCCGTCGCCTCGATACCCGGTATGCGGGAGCGCACGATCGTCGTAAACGGCTTTTCCAAAGCGTATGCGATGACCGGATGGCGGCTCGGATATACGCTCGCGCCGGAATACTTCACAAAGCAGATGGCGAAGGTGCACCAGTACGCGATAATGTGCGCGCCCACTACCTCGCAGTACGCCGCCGTGGAGGCGCTTCGCGCGGGGGACGGCGACATAGAATATATGAAAGGCGAATACGAGGGGCGCCGCAGACTGATCGTGAGCGAGCTCAAACGTATCGGCATCGACGTATTTATGCCGGAGGGCGCGTTCTACGTGTTCGCGGACCTGCGTAAGTTCGGTATGGACGACGAGACGTTCTGCCGCCGCCTGCTGGACGAAAAGCACTGCGCCATCGTCCCGGGCAGCGCCTTCGGCGAAAACGGGCGCGGCTTCGCGCGGCTTTCCTACGCCTATTCGCCCGTGCATATCCGCAAAGCGGTAAATCGCATAGAGGAGTTTATACAAACGCTATGAACATAAAGGCATACGCCAAGATCAATCTCACTCTGGATATCCTGGGGCTCCGCGCGGACGGGTTCCACGAGCTCGGCTCCGTCACTGCCCCTATCTCGCTTTACGACAGTATATCCATAGAAAAAAGCGATTCTAACGTTTTCAAATGCGACCTTCCGGAGCTCCGCGGGGACGATAATTTCTGCGTCCGCGCGCGGGACGCGTTCTTCGCCCGCGTCGGTTCGGCACAGCCGGTTTTGATAAAGCTTCAAAAGCATATCCCCTATCCGGCGGGACTCGGCGGCGGTAGCGCAGACGCGGCGGCGGTGCTCAACGGGCTCAACGCGCTGTTCGGCGAGCCGTTATCCGCCGAGGAGCTTTTCGCGATCGGCGCGGAGGTCGGCTCCGACGTGCCAATGTGTATGCTGGGCAAATGCGCGCTCTGCCGCGGCAGGGGCGAAAAGCTCACTCCGCTTTCCGGCGTGCCGAAGCTGTATATCACCGTCGCCATAGGCGAAGGGCGGCTGCCCACCGCGAAGGTGTTCAGGGAATACGACGCTTCCGGCGCGAAGCCCACCGACCATACCGGCGCTTTTATAAAAGCCGCCGAAACGGGCGACGAAAAAGCGATGCTCGCCGCGATGGGCAACGGGTTCACCGATATATGCGCCTCGCTTTGCCCCGAAACCAGGGAGATGCGCTCCAGACTGCGCTCCTGCGGGGCGAAAGCCGCCGTGCTTTCCGGCTCCGGCCCCGCCGTCTACGGCGTGTTCCCGAACGCGCAGGCGGCGATGGACGCCGCGCGTGAGATGCGGCAAAAGGGATTCTTCGCCGTAAACTGCGAAACCATGTGAATAAACTCTCCTTTCCCGGGCGAAACTCGATTCGGAACAAAAACCGTTTCGAAAACGGAAAGGAGAACCGATATGTACTTACACAGACCGCTGCTTTCGCGCTGTTTTGCGCTTTTCGCCGCCTGCTTCCTGCTGCTGAACGCGGTGGACGCTTTAGTCCCCGGCAGGGAAAGCGGCATATTCGACGGCGTGATACGCCTGCACGTAATAGCGGACGGAGACGGGAAAGAGGAACAGCGCGTTAAGCTGCTGGTGCGCGACAGGATACTCGCGGAGTTTTCCGGCGCGCTTTCCGCCGCGGGCGATATCCGGGCCGCCGCCGATACCGCTTCCAAGCTGATTCCGCGTATATGCGAAACGGCGAACCGCGTGCTTGCCGAAAACGGCGCCCCCTACAAAGCGCGGGCTTATCTCGTGCGCGAACGCTATCCCACCCGCGACTACGGCGGAATATCGCTGCCCTCGGGGGAATACTGTTCGTTAAAGATCGTTCTCGGCGAAGGGAACGGAAAAAACTGGTGGTGCGTTATGTTCCCGCCGCTTTGCTTCGGCGCATCCGCGAAAGCGCTGGCGGACACCGCGGTGGGGGAACGCTCCGCCCGCGTTTTTACAAAGAAAAAATACGTTTTCCGGTTCAAGCTGCTTGAACTGTTCGGGTGAAAAAACAATGCTGTACCGAATTTTCGGCTCCGCGGGGAGCGGCAAAACCGAATATATGCTGCGGGCTTTGGGCGAAGCGGCGAAAAAAGGGATACGCTGCTGGCTTATAGTGCCGGAACAGCAGTCCGTCGCCTATGAATCGCTGCTCTGCGAAAGGTTCGGCGACGGGATAAACCTTGTGTGCGAAACGCTCAACTTCGAACGACTCCCCAACCGGGTCGCGCGCGAATACGGCGGGCTCGCGGTGAATAATATCGACAAAGGGGGCGCTTGCGCCCTTTTGTCGCTTACGGCGGAAGGACTGCGCGACAAGCTCAAAGAATATTCCGCCGTGGCGTCCGACGCGGATTTCGCGAAATCGCTGCTTGCGCTTTCGGAGCGTATAAAAACCTGTATGGTCACCCCCGAAATGCTCGAGTCCGCGGCGGAGGACGCCTCGCTTTCGGACGATCCGGCGCTTTGCGAAAAGTTAAAAGAGCTTGCGCTGATACTTAAAGAATACGGAAAAAACTTCGGCGAAGGACTGCTCGACCCGCGCGACGCGCTCACGAAGCTCGCGGCGGAGCTGCCCGAAAAGCCGTTTTTCAAAAACTCCTGCGTTTTCATCGACGGCTATTATAACTTCACCGCGCAGGAGCACGCGGTGATATCCGCCGTGTCCGCGCAGTGCAGGGATATATACGTTTCCTTCACAGTCGACGGCGACCGCGCCTTTTTCGCGGAGAACCTGCGCTCCGCGGATATAATAAAACGCACGTCCGGCTGCGGATGCGCCGACGTTCCGGTGGGCAAATACCGCCGGGGCGAAAAGGATTCGCTGCGGTTCCTTGAATCGCATATCTGGGAGCCGGTGAACGCGGCTTTCCGCGGCGACGACGGCGGCGTGAAATTCATACTCGCCGGAGACAGGTTCGAGGAATGCGAGGCGGCGGCGGCGGAGATACTCGCGTACGTCCGCGCCGGGGGGCGCTGGCGTGACATAACCGTGCTCGCCGGGGCGCCGGATTCCTATGCCGGTATAGTCGATCCGGTCTTTGAGCGCGCGGGGATAAAATGCTATATTTCCGCGCACGAGCCGCTGCTCGGAAAGCCGCTGTTTTCGTTTATGCTTTCGTCGCTCGCGGTCGTCGCGGAGAATTTTTCGCTTCGCAGCGTAAAACGGTATATCAAAAGCGGCTATTCGGGGCTTTCCGTGTCGGAAAGCGATATCCTGCTCGGCTACGCGGAATCCTGGAACGTTTCCGGCGCCGGCTGGTACGGCGAAGCCGAATGGACGATGGACCCGGAGGGCTACCGCGAAGGCGGGATGTCCGAACGCGGCGCGAAGATATTGAAGATCGCGTCGGCGGCGCGTGAAAAGCTCGTTCCCCCGCTTGCCGCCCTGCGCGAAGCGCTTTCGGTCCCGGGGCTCACCGTGGAACGGGGAGTAAAGGCGATATACAACCACCTGATCGCCTGCGGCGCGGACGAAAAACTGCGCGTTTCCGCACAGCGAAAGCTCGAAAACGGCGACCGCGAGGGTTCGGACCGCGAAGCGGCGCTGTGGAAACAGCTTATGAACATACTCGACCAGCTTTATTCGGTCTGCGGTCCGCGCGTGATAAACGCCAAACGGATGTACTCGCTTGTAAAGCTGGTTTGCGAAAACTACGCCCCCGGGGCGATCCCCGCCTCCTCCGATTCGGTCACCTTCGGCGACGCGTCGCTGGTCCGCGCCGGAGGGTGCGGAATGCTTATACTTCTGGGCGTCTGCGACGGCGAATTCCCCCGTCCCGCCTCGCGCGGGGCGTTCTTCGACAGGGACGAGGCGGCGGCGCTGGAGGGCGCCGGGCTGGAGCTTGCCGACACCACCGAAAAGGCGGTGAGCACCGGGCGCTTTCTGGTCTATTCGGCGTTCGCCGCGCCCAAGCGGAAGCTCGTGCTGTGCTGCCCTTGCGCCGAGCTCGCGGGGGACGAGCTGCGTCCGTCAGCGGCGTTCGTTTCCGCGCGCGCAATGCTTCCGGACGCGGAGCTGCTCGATACGCGCGGCAAAAAATCGCCGTATTCCGCCGAAAGCGTCGCTTCCGCCTTCCCTTATCTCGCGCAGTCGCCCCTGCGCGATAAGATCGCCGCGGCGCTCGACAAACGCGGCGAAAAATACTTCACCGACGCGCCCGCGGTGTTCGATCCCGAATCCCGCATAGATTTCGAAAGCGACACGCTCCTGCTTTCTCCCTCGCGCTTCGAGCGTTACGCGCTCTGCCCGTTTTCCTTCTTCGGCAACTATCTGCTGGGGCTTAAAGAAAAGAAAAAGAACGACTGGTCCGCGCCGGAGATAGGCAATTTCATACATAAGATACTGGAACAGTTCATGCGGCGCTGCGTCGAAAGCGGCAGATTCGTCTGCTTTACGGACGCGGAGCGCCGCGCGCTTGTACGCGAGCTCGCAAAGGAATATTTCCTGGACGTTATCGGCGAAGCGAACGCGAAAAACAAGCGCTTCGCGCACACCTACGAAAATATGATACGCACGCTCGACCTCGTTACGAAAAGTATGACAGCTGAGTTCGCGGAAAGCAGGTTCACCCCCGCGGAGTTCGAATTCCGCATCGGCATCGGCGAAGCGGATCTTCCCCCCGTGCGGTACGATACCGAAAGCGGGCGGGTGCTGTTGCGCGGGAGCATCGACCGGGTGGACGTCTACGTCCGCAACGGCGTGACCTACGTCCGCGTTATCGATTACAAAACCTATAAAAAACGCCTGCGCGCCGACCTTGTCGCCTGCGGGCTCGACACGCAGATGCTTCACTATCTGTTCGCCTACTGCGGCGCCGAAAACGCCGTTCCGGCGGGCGTGCTTTATTACACGGTCGCGCTTCCGTCCGTGGAGATAAGCGGCGAGGAAAGCGACGCGGAAATATTGGAAAAAGCCGAAAAAGCGCTCACGCGCGAAGGGCTTTTGCTAAACGACCCGGAAATAGTTTTCGCGATGAGCGAAAGTCTGCGGTTCGTGCCGGTCTCGCGCAGGGCGGACGGCTCGATATACGACCGCGGCAAGCGCCTGCGCACCCCGGAAGAGTTCGACGCGCTTCGCGCGGCTCTGGGCGACGCGGTGAACGAACTTGCAAACCGGGTGTTCGCGGGGGATATGGATATCGCCCCGCGTGAGGAGGGGGACCCCTGCAAGTATTGCAGACTGCAGGAATTCTGCCGCGCCTCCGGCGGAAAGGGGGAAGACGATGGAACTGACGAAGACGCAGAGTAACGCCGTGAACGCCAGGTGCCGGGATATGATCGTGAGCGCCGGCGCCGGAAGCGGAAAGACCACCGTGCTCACCCGCCGCCTTACCGAACGTATATTAAAAGGCGATTCGGTCACCGATTTTCTGGTGGTGACTTTTATGAACGCCGCGGCTTCGGATATGCGAAGCAAGCTTTACGATTCGCTTATCGCGGAATCCGCGCGTGACCCCGGGAACCGCCATATACAGCGCCAGCTTTATCTGCTGGGCGAAGCGAACATATGCACGATCTCCGCCTATTGCCTCTCGCTTGTGCGGGAGAATTTCGCGGCGCTCGGTATTTCGCCCCGCGCGCGCGTTATGGACGAAACGGAGGCGGCGATGCTGCTCCGCCGCGAAGCCGATTCGCTGGTGAGCGAGCTTTACGAGCGCGGCGGCGAGTGGTTCGATCTGCTGGTGAACGTCTTCTCCGGCGACAAGGACGATTCCCCGCTTATCGACCGTATGATGAACGTCTACGGCAGTCTGCGCGCCATGCTGGACTGGCGCGGGCTGCTTTCGTCCGGCGCGGAAGCGCTGCGCGCGGACGCCGGGATCTGCGCGGAGGAAGGGTTCTTCTCCTGCGATACGGGCGCGCAGATACGCACGCGTGTTACAGCCCGGCTGGAAGAGCTCGCGCGGGAATCGGGCGAGCTGCTCGCCTACGCCGCTTCGAACGCCGTCACGGACAAATATCTGGCGCCAGTCGCCGCGCTCGACGACGCCGTGCACGATATCCTTCACGCGGCTTACTCCGGGTACGGCGCTTTCCGGGGATCGTTCGACGGGCTTGGCTCGCTGCCGCAGCTTGCCCGGTCCGGCTGCCCGGAGGACGCGCGCGCCCGCGTTGCGGCGGAAAAGAAAAGCATAGTCGCCTCCCTGCGCGGATTAAAGGACCGCTATTGCCGCGGGAGCGATCTTTTCGTGGCGGAAAGCTTTCTGCGGTGCGCCGACGCGGTGGATTCGGTGCGCGTGTTTACGGAACTGCTCGACAAACGCTACGAGGCGGCGAAAAGGGAAGCCAACGCGCTGGATTATTCCGATTTCGAGCAAAAGGCGCTTTCGCTGCTTCAGGTCATGGGCGAAAACGGCGAATACCTCCCCAGCGAGCTCTGCCTTCGCAAAAGAAGCGGGTTCAAGGAGGTGCTTATCGACGAATATCAGGACGTCAACCCGGTGCAGGACCGCATCTTCCGGCTGCTTTCGGGCGGGAGCTCGCGCTTTATGGTGGGCGACGTCAAGCAAAGCATCTACCGCTTCCGCAACGCCTATCCGGATATCTTTCTGGGCTATAAAGAAAAATACCCCGATTACGAAGAGGGCAAGGATTGCGAACGCGCGCGCATTTTACTGCGTGAGAATTTCCGCTGCTCGCAGTACATAATAGATTTTGTGAACCGGCTGTTCGACACGGTCACCGAAAACACCCCATTCCGCCCGGAATACGAGGACGAATGGCTCGTGCACGCCTCCGAAAAGCCGGAGATCGCGCACCCGGTAGTCGTCGCGGCGGCGGAAAAAACGCGCGGCGAGGCGAAGCGCGCGCGGCAGGCGGAAGCCGAGTTCATCGCGAGGGAGATAAACCGGCTCGTCCGCGAGGAATGCTCCGACGACGGCGAACCCTTCCGCTACGGCGATATCGCCGTTATGCTTTCGGCGATGAAGGGTTATTCCCTCGAATACGAAAAGGCGTTCCGCAAATACGGGGTGCCGTATAAGAGCGCCGCGACCGAAAACTTCTTGGAAAACCCGGTGGTCTCGCTCGCCGTTTCGGCGATGAAAGCAGTCGACGACCCAACGGACGACATAGCGCTTTGCGCGCTTATGCGCTCCCCGGTGTGCGGCTTCGATTCGGCGGAGCTTTACCGTATCCGGTCTTATAAGCGCGATACCGCGTTCTGGAACGCCGTCGCCGTCTGCGCGCGGCCCAAACGCAAAAGAATATCAAGCGGCGCGTTCGCCGCAAAGAAGCGCGCGGGCGGAAGGTCGCTCTGTGCGAAATGCCGCCGCTTCGTGCGCCGCCTTACCGAATGGCGCCACTCCGCCGAAGGCGTTCCCTGCGCGGATTTCTTAAAAAGCTTCTTCGTTACCTCCGGGCTTTTGCGTATCGCCGATTCGGAATCGCGCAAAAAAAGTCTGCTTCTGCTTTATGACCACGCGCTGCGCAGCGAAGCGGGCGCCTGCTATGGGCTTTCGGGCTTTATGGATTACCTTAAAGAGCTTGCGTCCGGCGGCAGGACGATCACCGACGTCGCCTCCGCGGGCGACGGCGATTCGGTCTCGTTTATCACGGTACATAAATCCAAAGGGCTGGAATACAAGGTCTGCTTTGTCGCCGGGACCGACAAGCGCTTCAGGTTCGGCGACCCGCGCGACGGTATCACTCTGCTTCGCCGCCGCGGGCTGTTCTTCCGCCTGCGCGACCGTGTGAAGCTTGTTTCCTACGATCCGCTGTGCGATATACTCGCTCGCGATATCGAACGCGAGCTGGCGTTCGGCGAGGAGCTTCGCAAGCTCTACGTCGCGCTCACCCGCGCAAAGGAACGGCTGTATATCACCGGCGCTATCGAATCCGCCCGGCGCGAAAAGAAGATAACGCCCGCCTCGGCGCAAAGCTGGCTGGAGCTGGTGCTTTACTGCGCCTCGCTCGGCGAAAAGACCTGCTTCGACGTGCGCGTTATTTTTGCCCCGGAGGGCGAGCCGGGCTATATCCCGGCGCCCGTCCGCGCATGGCTTACGCCCACGGAGGAAATGCTTGCCGCCGCGGAATACATTTATCCCTACGCCGCAGCGGCGGACGCCGCGCGCAAGATATCGGTTTCCGAGCTGCGCGACGGATTGACCGACGAGGAGGGCGCGAAGAAGCTTACTGTCCCCGCCTCCCGCGTGGGGGCAAAGCCCGCGTTCGCCGCCGGATACGCCGCCACCGCCGCCGACAAAGGCACGGCGAACCACGTTTTTATGCAGTTCTGCGATTTTGACCGCGTGGAGAAAGACGGAGTCGCCGCCGAGGCGCGCCGGCTCGCGGAAAAAAAGCTTATCTCCGCGGAGCAGCTTGAAATGATCGATCCGGAAGCGCTTTCCGCCTTCTTCGGAAGCGAGCTTTACAGTCGGATGCGCAGGTCGAAAAAGCTATACCGCGAAAAACGCTTCTCGGTGCGGGACAGTCTTTTCGGCGCGGACGAGCCCGTGCTGGTGCAGGGCGTTATCGACTGCTTTTACGAAAACCCGGACGGCAGCTATACCGTTGTGGACTATAAGACCGACCGCGTGACCGACGCGAAAACGCTTGCCGACCGGCACCGCGTACAGCTCGGCTGCTATAAACGCGCCGTCGAGAGCATGACGGGCAAGCCGGTCTCCCGTACGGTGATCTATTCGTTTGCGCTCGGCGGGGAGGTGGAGCTGTGAAAAAGAAAGGGCTTTCCTATCCGCTTACCTACGACGAGATAGCCGAACGCCGCGCCGATTCGCTGCGCGTTATGAAAAAACGCCGCGTCCGCGGCTGCGCTTTCCTGGGGCTTTCGCTGCCGGAGGGCACCTTCCTCGCGGAGGAGCCGGAGCGTATCTTCGCCACGCTGGAGCAGGGCGAAAAACTGCGCGCCGTCCGCGGCGAGGGCGGAACCCCGCTTAACCCGGCGATCCACCTTCTGCGCGCCGACGGGACCGATATCGGCACGCTTCCGTTCGCCGATTCGGTGCTGCCGAACACGCTTATTTCCCGCGGGGTGGAAATATCCTGCTTTGCGGAGGCGAAAAAGCTTGTCGGCGGGCTGATCTGCGTCGCGGTTTCGGTGTGGTGCCGGGAGTATTAAGGCGGATTCTTTAATAATCAAGCAAAAATGTCAACCCAAAACATAAAACGGGTTGACATTTTTGCTTATACGTGATATAATCGCCTCCGGCAGAAACGGAGGGCGGGTAGAATGAGCGAAGCAAAAAAACGCATACTGGATATGGCATATATCGCGCTCGGCGCCGTGCTGATCGCGGCGGGGGCGTGGATAACCGTGCCGTTCGCGGCGATACCGTTCACCATGCAGACATTTTCGGTCTTCGCGGTATGCCTGCTGCTTGGCGGGAAAAGGGCGACGGTCTCCGTGCTCGTTTATATCGCGCTCGGCGCGGCGGGAGTTCCGGTATTTTCCGGCTTTCGCGGCGGAGCGGGAGTTATCGCCGGTCCTACGGGCGGCTATATCGTGGGCTTTATTGCGGTTACGCTCGTTTTTTGGGCGGCGGAAAAGCTGTTCGGCAAAAAGTTCTGGCCCGGAGTCGCGGCGCTTGCGGTCGGGCTCGCGCTGTGCTATCTGTTCGGGACTTTGTGGTACGTTATCGTTTACACCGGCGCGGCGGAAAAAGCCGGGTTCGGCTACGCGCTTTCGGTCTGCGTGCTGCCCTATCTGCCGTTCGACGCCGCAAAGCTTGCGCTTGCGGCGGCGATCTGCCCGCGCCTGGCGAAGTTTATTAAATAAGCAAAAACAAATGAAAAACCGCCCTGTCGGGACACCTGCGATAGAGCAGGTGTCCCGATTGGTACTATAAAAACGGTGATGAAACTATAAGTCAGTCCAGATATATCGAGTTGTGGCTGCCGATAGAGAAAGCGTAGTTCAAGTGTTTTTGCAGCCGGAGAAATCCGGCGGCAAAAAAATAATGAATGTATGATTCATGCCAAACCTTTTTTCGTTTTTTGCAACTTAATGGATGACCGGTCAAAAATTAGACACGAGGAGGTGATGAAGATGAATATTGAAT
>JAEEGL011238236.1_pt1 | contig 36440 bp, 30 predicted proteins | sample 9134231 | NCBI WGS metagenome assembly JAEEGL01 (sample SAMN16246548, study PRJNA631951) | gut metagenome | biome: gut microbiome; feature: rumen; material: fiber-attached | host: Bos | place: Iran: Karaj | collected 2018-10 | reverse complement strand
TAATTGTCAGGAATATTCATAAGATCTCTGATATCCTGCTCGGCAGTCTGAATAACGCTGTCAAAGGTCTTGGATCTGTGGCTCATCTCATTGATGGACATACCGCATCCATTGTAATCAAGCATCTCTGCTGCAGCCTGTTTCAAAACTTCTTCCGGAAGCACTGCCGGACCAGCTGAAAAATTATAAACTCGTGACAATTTACTACTCCTCCTATAATTAAATTAATAGATTGGCTTGTGTCAAAATTCATGCCCCGGCGGCTTCAGATCCATGTCCTAAATTTCGCTCATAGTGCTGAACACTACGCTGAACCCTGAGCAAAAAATCAAATGCATAAGGCATTTAATTTTTAGGTTTCATCTCCGTAGCACTAAAATCGCTCAACTTAGTACATGGATCTGAAACCGCCGGGGCATGAATTTTGATACTGCGCCAGCGCAAATACTTTAGCAAGTTGAATTGGTAAATAAATAAATTAATATCATTTTACCTTCGATTTAAATTTTGTCAAGAATGTCATTCCATAATGTTTGTTATTTAATATTTTATAACAAGGATTGCGAGAAGAAAAATTAAATTATTATTAAATAAAAACAGACTAAAAACATCTTTTTTAATCGATATTCTCAGTCCGTTAATCTTTGATTATGTCTACAATTAACCGCGTTTTGTAAAAAATTTTATATTCAACAATTTACAATGCAACTAGTATAATTGTTGAACGAGGTTGTAGTTCAATGGATTCTTTATTTAAATTTTTTTGTGATTTTTTGAAATCAAAATCTGATGAATTTGAATCAAATTTTATGTTCCAATTCATGTGTTTTGGAAGGTAGGAAAAGTATCAACAAGTCTCATATAAATACCTCTCGTCAAATAACGAAACACTTTATATCGGTAGCACTATTAATAATATAACACTACAGGGGTTCCTACTTCCACCACTTCCCACAGTTGACTTACCTGGGACTCAGGGCAGTTAATGCAGCCATGCGAACCGTCGCGTTTATAAATTTCTTCTCCGAATTTGTTTCTCCAGTTAGCATCATGAATACCGACTCCCTTGTGTACACCAAGCCAGTAATTGACGTAGGAAACATAATCAGCGCCTCTAAGATAGGTGTGATAGCGTTTGTTGTAAATGTTGTAGACTCCTGTCGGAGTACCTCTCCCGCGATTAATATTACCGGTAACCACGGGCATCTCCATATTGAGCTGTCCGTCAACATAGTAGCGAAGCTCCTGCTTGCCCATATCTACTTCGATATAGGTTTGGCCAAGCTCTTTAGCTGCATCGAAGGATTTTACACCATCAGCCATAGATATTTCTCTTTTAACGGATGCAGATTTGGTATCTGCCAAAAATGCCGCCTTAAGATATTCGAATTCTTCGTCAATCTCAATAAGGCTTCCGTTTCCTCTGGAATTATCCCTGTAAAAAACTTCAGTTCCGGTGCCGTTTTTATAATTTTCAAGAAATCTGGAGGTATTGTAGGTCTCTTCAATTCCCTTGAGGAATTCATACATCTTGCGTTCACTGATGATCAGATTTCCATCATAGTCAAAAAGAAATCCATCTTCAGCCAGAACGCCTTCCTCCTCAAGATCCATTATCTCCCTGTTTCCGGCGATAAAGAGTCCCATACCGGGAGTTTTTTTGTCATACTCCTCTTCCAGCGCTACCTCCAGATCCTTATCTGTAAGTATCCATTTCGATACCTGCGCCTTATTGACAGGTATCTCCTCGCCCATTACAGAGTAGCTGATACCGCAGCTCTGGACTTCATCAAGCTTGTCAAAGAGGGCAATTGTCCTTAGATCCTGCTCAGAGAGCTGAAGCTCTTCGTAGCAGCCTTCTGTTTCCGACAGATCAAGTGTAGTCTTATGCGTATCATAAGCAATATTTACAGCATTAAGAATATTTTCTTTGTTCGGAACAAGATTATAAGCATCGTGAAGTTCATACCCGTTGCCCTTAACTATAGTGACATTGGGAATCTCTTTTTCTTCAAAAACCTCCCACGCTGCAACCTTATCAAGAAGAAGCGATCTGTCATAAGTTATATCAGGCTCATATTGAACAACCAGATTCTTAAATACGTTAAGTCCCCATGCATATGGGTTGGAATTATCAATGAAATCTCTCAGAGGCCCTGTAAAATCCACTTTCAGGTTCACATCCTCAGGTGATATTACCAGTTCTTCTCCGTCTGTGCCTTTAATGACAAAATCTTCGCACTTGTACTGCGCTACAAGTTCAGCATTGACCTGTTCCACGGTCATTCCGGTGCAATAAACACCATTTATCCAGGTAAAACATGGAAATCCGTCGGTATAGTACATTCCAAGAAGAACATAAAGGCCGGCGAAAATCACCAGCCCAATTGTTATAAATAAACCAAAAATTTTAAAACCTTTTTTCATACTCCCCACTTCTTTTAATTCTTAGACTTTTCCGCAAGATCCTTGGCGTCAAAGGTCTCACTTAAGGAAGCTCCTGGTGAAACCATAGGGAATACCTTGTCATCCTCTTCTATTATGCATTCAAGAAGAACAGGCTTCTTGGAGGCTATAGCCTTCTTAAGAGCAGGTGCAACCTCAGACTTCTTGCTGATACGAATTGCATCGCAGCCAAGACCCTCGGCTACCTTGCAGTAATCCACTTTGTCCTCAAAAATAGTCTGTGAATAGTGCTGTGAATAGAACAAAGTCTGCCACTGTCTTACCATACCAAGAACATTGTTGTTGATAACAATCTCAATGATAGGAAGATTATATCTTGAGGCTGTGGCCAGCTCATTCATATTCATTCTAAAGCAGCCATCTCCCGCAATATTTACGCAGAGCTTGTCAGGGTTAGCTACCTGAGCACCTATGCAGGCGCCAAGGCCGTAGCCCATGGTTCCAAGGCCTCCTGAAGTAAGGAAGGTTCTGGGTGATCTGAATTTGTAATACTGGGCAGCCCACATCTGATGCTGTCCTACATCAGTAGAGATAATCGCATCGCCCTTGGTAAGCTTATCAAGCTCTTCGATGATATAAGGGCAGGTAAGCTTGTCAGTCTCATAGGACAGAGGAAATTTCTTTTTATAATCACTTATTTTGGCAATCCATTCCTTGTGATCCATCTTTTCAAGTTTTTCATTGAGATCCCCCAGAACCTGCTTAAGGTCACCAACAATAGCATAGTTTATTCTTACGTTCTTGTTGATCTCAGCAGCATCAATATCTATCTGAAGAATCTTAGCTTTGGATGCAAAAGTCTTGGCATTGCCGGTTACTCTGTCAGAGAATCTTGCACCTAAAGTGATCAAAAGGTCACACTCAGAAACGCCAAAGTTAGAGGTTTTGGTTCCGTGCATACCGATCATGCCTGTATAGAGCTTGTGAGTTCCGTCAAATGCACCCTTACCCATAAGCGTATCGCATACAGGAGCATCAATGAGCTCTGCAAACTCCTTAAGTTCCTTGGATGCTCCGGAGATAACAGCGCCGCCTCCGACATAGATAAAGGGTCTCTTGGAAGCCTTGATCATCTTAACCGCAGCTGCAATTTCATCGGAAGTATACTTTTTCTCAGGCTCTTCCTCAGAAATCTTCTCCTTACGATAATCGCAATGTGCCGCAGTAACATCCTTGGTGATATCCACAAGTACAGGACCGGGACGGCCTGTTCTTGCGATCTTGAAGGCTTTTCTCAAAGTCTCGGCAAGATCCTTAACATCTTTTACAATATAGCCGTGCTTAGTGATAGGCATTGTAATTCCGGCGATATCAACCTCCTGGAAGGTATCCTTGCCAAGAAGAGGCAGATTAACATTACAGGTAATCGCAACCATAGGCACTGAATCCATATATGCGGAAGCAATACCTGTAACCAGGTTGGTTGAACCGGGGCCTGAGGTAGCCATACATACGCCCACCTTGCCTGTTGATCTGGCATAGCCGTCTGCCGCATGGGCAGCTCCCTGCTCATGGGAAGTTCTGATATGCAGGAAGTTGTCCTGCTGTTTGTACAATTCATCGTAGATATTAAGGATTGTTCCTCCGGGATAACCAAAAACGGTATCTACTCCCTGTTCCTTAAGACATTCAAGAACAATCTGTGCTCCTGTAAGCTGCATTTTTTCACACTCCTCGTCTGGCAAATATTATTTTGAAGTACCGGGAATCTCAAGGATTGCTCCTCTGTTTCCGCTGGTAACAAGTTCTCTGTATCTTGCAAGATAGCCGGTTGTTACCTTGGGCTCTCTTGGCTGCCACTTAGCTCTCCTTGCAGCAAGCTCCTCATCGGACACCTTGACATTAAGAGCATTATTAGGAATATCAACGCTGATGATATCGCCTTCTTCAACAAGTGCGATAGGTCCGCCAACAGCAGCCTCAGGAGATACGTGTCCGATGGACGCTCCCCTACTTGCTCCGGAGAATCTTCCGTCTGTTATAAGTGCAACAGTTGAGCCAAGGCCCATTCCGGCGATAGCTGATGTAGGATTGAGCATCTCTCTCATTCCGGGGCCACCCTTAGGGCCTTCGTATCTGATAACTACTACATCACCCTCTTTAATCCTGCCACCAAGAATTGCGGAAATAGCATCTTCTTCACAGTCAAATACTCTTGCAGGACCCTCATGGGTCATCATCTCAGGTGCAACTGCAGATTTCTTGACGATGCCTGTATCAGGTGCAAGATTGCCCTTAAGAACAGCAATTCCACCTGACTGCATATATGGATTCTCAATAGGTCTGATAACTTCAGGATTGAGATTAGTTACACCTTCAAGGTTCTCCTTGATAGTCTTACCTGTAACTGTAATAAGATCGGTATTCAAAAGATCCTTCTTAACCAGCTCAGACATTACAGCAAGTACACCGCCTGCCTCGTTCAGATCTTCCATGTAAGTAGGACCAGCAGGAGCCAGATGGCAAAGGTTAGGGGTTCTTGAAGATACTTCATTAGCAATCTCCATGTTAAGATCAACCCCTGCCTCATGTGCGATAGCAGGAAGGTGAAGCATTGTATTGGTTGAGCATCCAAGAGCCATATCCATAGCAAGCGCATTCATAAATGCTTCCTTGGTCATAATATCTCTTGGTCTGATATTTTTCTCAATAAGATTCATTACTGCATAGCCGGCCTTCTTGGCAAGTCTGATTCTTGCAGAATATACCGCAGGAATAGTACCGTTACCGGGAAGTCCCATTCCGATTGACTCTGTGAGGCAGTTCATGGAATTGGCTGTATACATACCTGAGCAGGAGCCGCAGGTAGGACATGCCTTTTCTTCGTACTCGCAGAGCTTGGCATTGGTCATCTTGCCTGCAGATACCGAACCAACTGCTTCAAACATAGCAGAAAGTGAAGTCTTGTGACCATCTACTCTTCCTGCCATCATAGGACCGCCGGAAACAAATACTGTAGGAATATTAACACGGGCAGCTGCCATCAGAAGTCCCGGTACATTTTTATCACAGTTGGGTATGCATACCATTCCGTCAAAAGCATGTGCCTTAGCAAGACACTCAGTGGAATCGGCTATAAGATCTCTGGTAACAAGGGAATATTTCATTCCGATATGTCCCATGGCAATGCCGTCGCAAACAGCAATAGCAGGAACAACTACGGGCATACCACCGGCTTCTGCAACCGCAAGCTTAACAGCCTCAGTAATCTTATCCAGATTCATGTGTCCCGGAACGATCTCATTGTATGAGCTGACAATACCTATAAGAGGTTTTCTTCTCTCCTCTTCGGTAAATCCAAGTGCATTAAATAAACTTCTGTGTGGAGCCTGCTGAAGGCCTTCCATAACTCTGTCACTATTCATAGCCATGTTCTCTCTCCTTTACCTTGTATAAACCAAAAAATTTTCATTTTCATATCTGACATGCATTGATTCAATATAGTCCCAGTTAATATCATCGTGAAATGCATAGAATTTCCAATGATTTTCTCCCAGATATTCATCCTCGAGAAGGACCTTATCAAGAATCACCAGATCACATCCTGTTACATCCGTATTCAGACAATCAATGTTCCAACCAAATTTCAAAAGATATCTCTGATCACAGTCCAGAGCGGCAATCTTGCTCTTATTTGAAATATTCGCAACATACAGTGAGTTGAAAAGATCATTTTCCCTCTCACCCAGCTGCATATTGAACTGCGGACCCGAAATACGTATCAAAAAGTAGATAAATATCACCAAAACAGGTAAATACACGAATGCTGAATTATACCATTTATCTGTTTTATTAATTATCTCAATTTCCTTATGGGGTGCATTATCAGCATCTGTATTTTCCATAATACCGTTGTAGATGCGAATGCCGAAGTTAATGATCTTCTCCAAAACTCCGCAGATACACAGCGATATTAGAACTCCTCCAAAGAAAAAACTCTCAGCATAAGGAAGTTCGTGCCTGATTATAAGCATAAATCCCACAAGAATAAAATTAACAATAACAATCAAATTAATAACAGTTCTGCTGTACTCAAAGTGTCTGATACATTCTACCAGCAGTACCGATAATCCTGTTACCAGGAACAAAATGACTACCATGCTGACGCCGGGAGTGATCATCTCAAGAACTTCAAAGATCCAATCACCAAATTGCCTGCTGAAAGCCTGCGTATCCATCTTTTGTACATACGCCTGCGACATCATCAGATCCGCACCTGTAAACCAGGCTTTCCCCGGAGTTCTCAGAAGTACTGAGGACTTAAGCCCGCCGTATTTCTCCATGGCACCTTCCGCATTGACCAACAGATTGGTTCCCAATGACAGCCACACTGCAGAATATAAGAACACGGTCACAATCATGGAAACAACAGAAACTCCAAGTATACCCTTAAGCTTTCTGTAGTATATGTTCTCGGAATTGTTCCCATATACGCTGCGACTTCTCATTCCATTGATAAAGAGGAATGTAAAAGCCGCAACACAGGTAGGTAAAACCCATAACACACTTATCGGCACAGTATAAATGCCAAGCACCATGAAGAATCCAAGGAGCTTAAAATGCGGTTTCCCGCTCTCTCCCGCCTTACATATATCTCCCAAAAGATATATGACGACAAGAAAACATGTGGTTCCAAGTGTATAACCTCTTCCCTGAACACTGAACTCATTCACCATCTTCATGGAAGCATATAGAATTGTCGATGCCAGTGGAAGTCCGTGAGAATAATATCTTGAGGTTATCTTGTACATAAGTATCAGATTGACGATCGCACAGACAAAAGATACTCCTCTAAGTCCCAGATAAGAATTCCCAAGCAGTGTAAGTATCGAAGCAATAACCGCATAACCTATATGGTCATTTGGCATAGTCCAGTGCAAAGCCGAATAAACAGGACCTCTGCTGATGAAATTGTAATAGGTATACAGTTCCGTAAATACAGGAGTAATGGCAAACATTCTCCATAAGTAATAGGCACCCATCCCGATAATAAATAACGTGACCGCAATGGTCTCTGGTTCATGGGGTAAAAAATTGTATACCTTCTTTTCAGTTTTAGCTATTAATGATTCGTTCAGCAATCAGGTCTCCCATTTCGCTGCAGCTGGTCTTGGTAAATGCCGATTCTTCTGACTTAGGCAGAATATCAACGGTTCTATAGCCCTCTTCCAGGACTTTTTTAACCGCATTCTCAATTGCATCAGCTTCCTTGTCAAAGTTGAAGCTGTATCTAAGCATCATTGCAGCGGAAAGTATTGTAGCTATAGGATTGGCAATGTTCTGTCCGGCGATATCCGGAGCACTGCCGTGACTTGGCTCGTAAAGTCCAAATGTTGTGTCATTAAGTGAAGCACTGGGAAGCATACCAATGGAGCCGGTAATCACGCTTGCTTCATCGGAAAGGATGTCCCCGAACATATTCTCAGTAAGGACCACATCAAACTGAGCAGGATCCTTAACGAGCTGCATTGCACAGTTATCTACAAGCATATGTTCAAGAGTTACATCGGGATAGTCCTTGGCAACGTCCTCTACAACCTTTCTCCAAAGTCTGGAGGAATCAAGGACGTTAGCTTTATCTACACTTATTACGCTCTTTCTGCGCTTTCTTGCAACATCGAAGGCGCGGATGGCAATACGGCGGATCTCACTCTCCTTGTAAGTAAGTGTATCAGTTGCTACAAGTTCGCCCTCTACTTCATCAGTATGTCTATCGCCAAAGTAGAGTCCGCCGGTAAGCTCTCGCATAATCAGCATATCAAAGCCCTTCTCGCCGGTTGAAGCCTTAAGAGGACATGCATCCTTAAGCTGAGGATAAAGGTAAGCAGGTCTTAAATTAGCGAATAGATTAAGACTCTTTCTAAGTTTAAGAAGTCCGGCCTCAGGACGAAGTGAAGGCTCAAGCTTGTACCAGGGCGATGTAGAGGTGTTGCCTCCGATAGATCCCATAAGTACTGCATCTGCAGCCTTGGCATCGGCAATCGCCTCATCGGTAAGAGGAACACCGCAGGCATCGATTGAACAGCCGCCCATCAGAATATCTTTGTAAACAAATTCATGCCCAAAAACCTCGGCAACCTTATCAAGAACCTTCTTAGCTTCTGTAACAATCTCAGGTCCGATTCCGTCGCCTGGAATACATGTAATGTTCTTCTTCATAATCTCCTCCGTAAATATTTGAGTTAAACCTGTGGAAGCTGTGAAAGTGACTTCTCAAGCTCAGCATCAGAAGGAATATAATCTGACATATCACCGTCGTTGAACTTCTGATATGCCACCATATCGAAATATCCTGTTCCTGTAAGACCAAATATAATGTTCTTCTCTTCTCCTGTCTCTTTGCACTTAAGAGCCTCATCGATGGCAACTCTGATAGCATGGCTACTCTCAGGTGCAGGAAGAATACCTTCAACTCTTGAGAACATCTCAGCAGCTTCAAATACACTGGTCTGTTCCACAGCTCTTGCTGAGAGAAGTCCCTGATCGTACAGTTCGGAAACAACTGAGCTCATGCCGTGATAGCGAAGTCCTCCAGCATGGTTGGCTGAAGGCATAAATCCGCTTCCGAGAGTATACATCTTGGCAAGAGGACATACCTTACCGGTATCACAGAAGTCATACGCATATTTACCTCTTGTAAGTGAAGGACAGGAAGCAGGCTCAACAGCAATAATGTCATAATCAGCTTCACCTCTGAGCATCTCTCCAACGAAAGGAGAAATAAGTCCGCCAAGGTTAGATCCGCCACCTGCGCAGCCGATGATGGTATCTGCCTTGATTCCGTATTTATCAAGAGCAGCCTTGGTCTCAAGACCGATAACAGACTGGTGAAGAAGTACCTGAGAAAGTACAGATCCAAGAACGTATCTGTAGCCTTCCTTGGAGGTAGCTGCCTCTACAGCCTCTGAAATAGCACATCCAAGAGATCCGTTGGTTCCGGGGAACTCAGCGTTGATCTTTCTTCCAATCTCAGTATCCATAGAAGGTGAAGGTGTTACACTTGCGCCAAAGGTGCGCATTACTTCACGTCTAAAGGGTTTCTGCTCATAGGAAACCTTAACCATATATACATGACAGGCAAGATCAAAATATGCACAGGCCATGGAAAGTGCAGTTCCCCACTGACCTGCTCCGGTCTCTGTGGTAACGCCCTTAAGGCCTTGCTTCTTGGCATAATATGCCTGAGCAATTGCGGAATTAAGCTTGTGAGAGCCTGAGGTATTGTTTCCCTCAAACTTGTAATAGATATGAGCGGGAGTTCCAAGCTTTTTCTCAAGGAAATAAGCTCTTACAAGAGGTGAAGGTCTGTACATCTTGTAAAACTCTCTGATCTCATCCGGAATCGGAATGTAGGCATCGGTATCATTGAGTTCCTGAAGTGCCAGTTCGTGGCAGAAAATGTGTGACAGCTCATCAACTGTTACCGGCTTAAGTGTTGCAGGGTTAAGGATGGGTGCGGGCTTCTTCTTCATATCTGCCCTGACATTGTACCAATCCTTGGGTAATTCGTTCTCCTCTAAGTAAATCTTATAAGGTATGTTACTCATATTAACTCCTCCCAACGCGTATTTTTAAAAAGCCCGATTGGGTGACCCCAACCAGGCTTTCATAAGAGTCATTTTTGACTTACTTCTTCTTGGTATCGTTTGAATCATCAGATGTTACAACAGCATCCTCAGGCTTCTCAACCTCTACGATTGCTTCCTTAGCCATGGGAATACGGCAATTCTTGTTATTACCAAACTCAACAATTACAGTGTCATCATCGATATCGATAACAGTTCCAAAGAAACCGCCTGTTGTACGTACGCTATCGCCCACTGCAAGAGCAGAAAGAACCTGAGCCTTCTGCTTCTGCTCCTTCCTCTGAGGACGAATCATAATAAAGTATAAGAATCCGATGAAAACAACGTAAACCGCGATCATCATAAATGTGCCGCCTGCTGTAGCTCCCTGTGCAGCATCAGCTGTAAGTAATAATCCCATAATATCCTCCAAAAAACTTAAGATTAATAATACACCAATAAATAATACTAAAGATAAGATGATAATTCAAGTATGCAATATTTAACCTTTTTTTACATTACAAAATTAACCTTTTCGCCAATTTCGTGCAATGTTATATCCGTCTGAAACGGTATTTGCGTCAAATTCCTGCATGCCTTCCAGTTTCTTTTTCTTGTACTGAGCGAAGTTTCCGGCTTCTATGGCATCTCTGATCTCTTCCATCATATGATTGTAGAAATACAGATTGTGAAGAACACAAAGGCGAAGTCCCAGCATCTCATTGGCCTTAAGAAGATGCCTGATATAGCCCTTGGAATATCTCTGACAGGCAGGACATTTACAGCCTTCCTCTATAGGGCTGTCATCCAGCTCATATCTGGCATTCAAAAGATTGATATGTCCTCTGTTCGTGTAGAGATGGCCGTGACGACCGTTTCTGCTTGGATATACGCAGTCAAAGAAGTCTACTCCTCTTTCAACAGCTTCAAGAATATTGGCAGGAGTTCCGACTCCCATGAGATATGTAGGTTTATTCTCAGGAAGATAAGGCACTACCGTCTCCAAAACATGGTACATCTCTTCGTGGCTCTCTCCTACAGCAAGACCGCCCACCGCATATCCATCCAGATCCAGATCACTGATGATCTTGGCATGCTCTATTCTGATATCATCAAATATCGCTCCCTGGTTAATACCAAACAGCATCTGATGCGGGTTAACCGTATAGGGAAGTCCGTTGAGCCTGTCCATTTCAGCCTTACAGCGTTTAAGCCATCTTGTTGTCCTATCCACCGACATCTGAACATATTCGTGTTCAGCCTTGGCGGAAGGGCACTCATCAAAGGCCATGGCAATTGTTGAGCCAAGATGAGACTGAATCCTCATACTCTGTTCCGGCCCCATGAAGAGCTTGTGACCGTCGATATGTGAGTGGAAGTAAACTCCCTCTTCCTTGATTTTTCTTGTCTTAGCAAGAGAAAAGACCTGGAACCCGCCTGAGTCTGTAAGAATAGGCTTATTACAGGACATAAACTTATGAAGTCCCCCCATTCTGTAGACCACATCGTCCCCCGGTCTTAAGTGCAGATGATAGGTATTGGACAGAACCACCTGAGTATCGATTCCTTCAAGATCCTGCGTTGAAACACCGCCCTTAATGGCTGCTACTGTAGCCACATTCATGAAAACAGGTGTCTGAATCTTGCCATGAACTGTAGTGAACTCAGCTCTCTTGGCATTTCCGTCCTTCTTAATAATTTTATACATTCAAACCTCTTATTTATTTAACGTAAATACTCCAGAATTCCTCCAGGCAGATATCATTTTCCGATATAAATGTGGCTGCGTCAACCCCAACATATCTGAAATGCCATGGCTCGAATTCTATACTGGTAATATCCTCTTTTCCCTTGGGGTATCTGAGGATAAAGCCATATTTGTAACTGTTGGCGGCCAGCCATTTGCCGGCTGCAGTATTACCAAAGCCTTCATCAAGGCTTGAATACCCATCACTTATGATATCAATAGCAAGTCCGATCTGATGCTCGGATGCTCCCGGAACGGTTACTGCCTGAGATGCCAGATTAAAAGCATCCATATAGGACATACCGCCTTCCATGTACCTCTTCACCTTGTTATTAAAGAGCATCGTCTGTCTGTCCATATCTCTGTAAGGTGAACAGATAATCAGGCTGACCCCATCCTTCCTTGCAGCTTTCATCATATCAAGAAGCGGTGTGATTATTCTCTCATCGCAGCGAAGATTGCCGCTGATGGTTCCGAGATGGAATTCATAATCATCCGGTATAGGATGCTGTTTGTTAACAAGAATAAGCTTCCAGTCATTGCTGTTAAAATCAGTCGTTCCTGATTCTGTATCTACGGTAGAATCCGAATCCTCTTCCTCATAAGAGTCATCTCCCGTAGCATTCAGAATATCGTCAAGGGAAGCCTGCTTCTGTGGATCCAGATGTTCTGCCTCTGCAACATCAGGGTTCTCGCTGTCCTTGGCCTCCTCAATAAGTGAAGTATCGACATCTTCAATAACAGCAAGTCTTGCGTCGGATTCTGTAACAACGGTATCTGAAATTACATCATCAGAAACAGCCTCCGATGAAAGACTGTCATTAACCGGAGTATTAACCTGTGTTGCAAAGCTGATTCCCACAGACATTGTCGGATATGCAAAGCTACTGCTGGTTGCAAAAAACAGTACTATGCACGCAAGAGAAGTAAAACGCTTGGCGTTTCTGTAGAAATAAAACAGTACATTGTAACAAAATATCATTGATAAAGCATAGGCTATACCTAGAAAAGAAAGCCTTTTGTGCTTTCGATTAAACTTCTCAACCTTGGAAACCACCTTCTGCTTAAAGGTAAGTTTCTTCTGCAAATTCCCCGCATTCATATCAGAAATCCCCTCAGATTCGGATATTTTGAAAATTAAAATAAAATTACGCTTTACATTATAGCTCGAATTTATGATAATTTCATTAGTTTTTGCTAATATTCCATTAACTTATTTGGTCAAAATAAAAAGATGGCGCAGCCATGGGTGTTAGCTTATAATAACTTTTAAATACAATTTGAGAAATTATTTGGAAAAGAGGTATTTATGGCAGGTTCAGGCTTTGGTAAAAATATCAGAATTTCAACCTTCGGTGAATCCCACGGAACAGCTTTGGGTGTCGTGATTGACGGCTTCCCCTCAGGCATGGAGCTAAACCCGCAGGACATTCAGAAACTCCTTGACAGACGTAAACCCGGAACCAGCGAGGCAACAACACAGAGGAAGGAAGACGATCTGGTGGAGATACTGTCCGGAGTTTTCGAGGGCAAAACCACAGGAACACCTATTGCTCTCCTAGTCCGCAACACTTCCCAGAGATCTTCTGATTACAGTGATATCGCGAACTATTATCGACCCGGTCATGCTGACTTTTGTTTTGATGCCAAATATGGTTTCAGAGATTACAGAGGCGGCGGTAGATCCTCCGGAAGAGAAACTGTAGGCCGGGTTGCCGCAGGTGCTCTTTGCAAGAAGCTTTTGTCGCAGATGGGCATAGAAGTTATGGCATATACCAGATCCATCGGTGACGTTGAGATTGACTATTCCTCTTTTGACAAAGACGCAATTACCAGAACACCTACCTCAATGCCTGATGTCAAGGCCAGTGAACGAGCCATGGAACTAATCAGAAAATGCCGTGAAGAGGAAGATTCCATCGGCGGCACGATAGAATGCAGAATAACAGGCGTTCCTGCAGGAGTCGGAGAACCTGTTTTTGACAAGCTTGATGCTCTGTTGGCACAGGCCGTTGTAAGTATCGGTGCTGTTAAGGCAGTGGAATTCGGAGACGGTATTTCCGTTTCACGATACAAAGGGTCCGAAAACAATGACAACTTTATCATGTCAGGTGACAAAGTTACCAAGAAAACCAATCACAGCGGCGGCATTATCGGTGGCATAAGTGACGGCAGCGACATTCTTCTCCGCGCTCATATCAAGCCCACTCCAAGTATTGCCAGAACTCAGCAGACCGTTAACAAGTCCGGCGAAAATATCGATATCAACATCCACGGTCGACATGATCCTGTTGTTGTTCCCAGGGCTGTCGTAGTCGTAGAAGCCATGTGTGCCATTGTTCTTTTGGATCTCATGATCTCAAACATGTCCAGCAGGGCCTCTTATATTACCGATTTCTATAACAAATAACTATAAGCATTACCTTTTTGCTTATTATCTGTCTCATACAAAAAGCCATGTATCTCGACTCGCCAAGATACATGGCTTAAATAATCCGGTTATTTATCTATTACTTTTTCTCTTTTACATTATCAAGCTTATGGAATACAATGCAGTTCGGTCTTGAAACAGAAAGCTCAGGTCCGTTCATTACAAGTGTTCCCTTGTCCATATCCACTGTGAAGAATGTAAGTGAATCAGACTCGTGGTTAAGGGATACAAGATGCTTGTTATCAGGGAAAAGAGCTGCATCCTTGGGATACTCTCCCGCTACAGGAAGCTGAATCTTCTTGGTAAGAAGACCGGTCTCCTTGTCAACCTTATATACTACAACATTGTTCTCTCCTGCTGTTGAGCTAACGAGATAATTGTAATCCTCGGAGAATGTAAGAGCTGAGCTTGCAACACCAAGAGAATCCGCCTCATCTGAATTGGATACTGACTGAATCTTAGTGAATTCAGGCTCTCCGTCGATATCTTCATACTGATATACGTCTATACCGCACTTCTGTTCAAGGCATATATAGAGGAACTTGCCGTCCTTGGAGAACTGCATATGTCTGGGTGATGATTCCTGATCGCAGTGGATAACATCAGCCTCTTTGATCTTACCTGTATTAATGTCCAGAGAATAAATATTAACTCTGTCCATACCAAGATCTGCAGCAAGCAGATATTTGTTGTCCTTGGAAACCTTGATGCACTGTACATGAGGTACATGGTTTCTGCCGGCTGCTGTGCCAAGACCCTTGTGATATCTCTCATCGGTTATCTCGCCGATGGAACCATCCTCGTTAAGTTTGAGGATTGTGACCTTGCCATCATGATATCCGGCGGTTATAAGATAATTGTCATGCTGATCTTCATTGAGATAGCATCCTCTCATTCCGTTAATTGAAGCCTCATTAAGAAATTCAAGGCTTCCGTCCTCAAGTATATGATAGGACTCAACACCCGCATCTGTAATGGAATAAAGAGTCTTGTTGTCATGAGAAATGCCTATATATGAGGAATTGGTGATCTCAACCTTCTGTTTCTCTGTAAGTCGTCCGTTCTTGAGATCCACGTCATAGATCCTGATTCCGTATTTGGTACCAAGTCCTGAAGTATAGCTTGAAACATAAGCTACATACTTGTCTTTTCCAGCCATTGTAAAACATGCCTCCTAAGCCTTATGAATAATCTTGCATTTAACATCATTCTAACACAAGAAAAAAAAACTTTAAATATGTAAAAAGTAATTGACACTAGTGCTGACTTTATTAAAATAAAGTAGATTGTTTATAATAATAAGAAAAAAGAGGAGTATGAAAATGGGAAAAGATCTGATAACTCTTGAACATATCACGAAATCTTACGACGGCACCACCATTCTGGATGACCTTAATCTTTCAATATATGAGAATTCCTTCGTTACACTGCTGGGGCCTTCAGGCTGTGGTAAGACCACAACCCTTAGAATAATCGGTGGCTTTGAGAAGCCTGATATGGGCCGTGTCATTTTTGACGGACAGGATATCACCTCTCTCGCACCCAACAAGAGACAGCTCAACACTGTCTTTCAGAAGTATGCTCTTTTTACCCATATGAATATCGCTGACAATATCGCATTTGGACTTAAGATCAAGAACAAATCCGATGCATACATCAGAGACAAGATCAGCTATGCGCTGAAACTGGTTAATCTCGAAGGCTACGAGAACCGTATGCCTGATTCACTCTCCGGCGGTCAGCAGCAGAGAATCGCCATCGCCAGAGCTATTGTTAACGAACCCAAGGTTCTTCTTTTGGACGAGCCACTCGGGGCACTGGACCTTAAGATGCGCCAAGACATGCAGTATGAGCTTAAGAGACTCAAAGAAGAGCTTGGCATCACCTTCATCTACGTAACCCATGATCAGGAAGAAGCTCTTACAATGTCAGATCATATCGTTGTAATGAATCAGGGCTACATCCAGCAGGAAGGCTCACCGGAGAAAATCTACAATGAACCCGAGAATGCCTTCGTTGCAGACTTTATCGGCGACAGCAACATCATCCGCGCAACCATGGTAAGAGACAAATTAGTTGATATTCTCGGTGCGAAGTTTGACTGCGTAGATACAGGTTTCGGTGAGAATAAGCCGGTTGACGTTGTTATAAGACCTGAGGACGTTGAGCTTGTCACTCCTGAAGCAGGAACCATCGAAGGTGTCGTAACAGACCTCACCTTCAAAGGTGTTCACTACGAAATGGATGTAATGGCTAATGGCTATGAATGGCTTGTTCATTCAACCAAGCTCTCAGAAGTAGGTTCCAAGGTTGGTATCAAGGTAGATCCTTTTAATATTCAGATCATGAACGTACCTGAGTCTGAAGATGAGGAGGCAATCAGTGAAACTGTTTAAGAATAAAAAAAGCGCCTATCTAATGTCCTCTCCATACATTGCCTGGGCCCTGATTTTCATCGTGGTTCCCCTTTGCATGGTCATTTACTACGGACTTACCGATTCCCACGGCGCCATGACTTTTTCAAATATCGCCACAATGGCCAAACCCGGATACCTCAAAGCACTTAGGCGCTCTGTTGTTCTGGCCCTTGCCAGCACCCTTGTGTGCTTTATATTGGCCTATCCTTTGGGAATGATCCTGTCCTCCATGAAGCTTAAAAGGAATACTTTTCTTGTAACCCTCTTTATACTGCCCATGTGGATGAACTTCCTGTTAAGGACTCTTACCTGGATGACTCTTCTGGAAGGCAAAGGTGTTATCAACACAGTGCTGGAATTCCTGCATCTGCCTACAATAAACATCATCAACACGCCTTCAGCCATTATCCTTGGTATGGTATATAACTTCCTGCCCTTCATGATCCTTCCGATATACAACTCACTGTCAAGGATCGATGACAACGTGATCAATGCAGCAAGAGATCTGGGAGCTAACTCTTTACAGACCTTTTTGAGAATAACACTGCCCTTGTCAGTTCCCGGTATCATCAGCGGAATCACAATGGTATTTATACCGGCGCTTACAACCTTCGCGATTTCCACAATGCTGGGCGGATCCAAGATACTTCTGATCGGTAACGTCATTGAGCAGGAATTTACACAGCTCTATGACTGGCATCTTGGTAGCGGTCTCTCCATCGTGCTTATGATCTTCATCCTGATCAACATGGTGGTTGAATCAATATCTGATAAACAGGGAGGGCTTTCATGATGAAAAAAGTATTTGAAAGAGTATACCTTGCTCTCCTTTTGATCTTTATGTATGCCCCCATAGTTACTTTGATCGTTTTGTCCTTTAACTCAAGTAAATCAAGGGCAAAATGGGGCGGCTTTACCCTGAACTGGTATGTGAACCTTATGTCCGATGAGGCTGTTGCTTCAGCCCTTGTGAACACTCTTACCATCGCTGTGCTGGCCACTGTTTTTTCAACAATCATCGGAACCTTTACCTGCATAGCAATGATAGGAATCAGCAAAAAGATGCGCTCATTGATCATGGGCATAACCAATATCCCCATGATCAATGCGGATATTGTAACAGGTATATCACTGATGCTGCTCTTTAGATTCCTTCACTTAAGTTCAGGTTTTTCAACTATTCTTCTGGCTCACATAACCTTCAACATTCCCTTTGTAATGCTGAGCGTTATGCCAAGAATCAAGAACATGAACTTTTATGTATATGAGGCAGCACTGGACCTTGGTGCTTCACCTGCTTATGCATTTTCCAAGACTGTTTTGCCGGACCTTGTTCCCGGTATAGTGTCCGGAGCACTCATGGCCTTTACCATGTCACTTGATGACTTTATCATCACTTACTTCACCAAGGGTTCGGGCTTTGAAACACTTTCAACCCTTATCTACAGTGAGGTCAAAAAAGGTATTAAACCTGAAATTTACGCTCTTTCTGCAATAATCTTTGTCGTAGTGCTGGTTCTTTTGTTCATCGTCAACAGAGCACCTGCAAGTAAGACAAATAAAAAATAAAGGGGAAATTATGAAAAAAAGAATTATATCAATGATTCTTTCAGTCGCCATGACAGTGTCCGTATTTGCCCTGTCCGGCTGCGGCTCCGATTCCGCCTCCGGAGAGAATGGCAAGCTCTATGTATACAACTGGGGCGAATACATTGACGAAGAAGTAATCGATGAATTTGAAGAAGAAACAGGCATCAAGGTAATATACGATACCTTTGAGAGCAACGAGATCATGTATGCCAAGCTGGCTCAGGACTCCTCAGCCTATGATGTTGTGTGCCCTTCTGATTATATGGTTCAGAAGCTGATACAAAATGACCTGATTCAGGAGCTTGATTTTGGCAGCATTCCCAATTCAGCCAATATCGGTGCCCAGTACTATGAATCCGCTTCCGACTTTGATCCCGGCAACAAATACGCAGTGCCCTACTGCTGGGGAACCGTTGGTATCCTCTATAACAAGACCATGGTTGACGATGTGGTTGACAGCTGGGATATCCTGTGGGATGAGAAATACTCAGGTCAGATCCTTATGCAGGACTCAGTAAGAGACGCATTCATGGTATCCCTCTTAAGAAACGGTTATTCCATGAATACCAAAAACGAGGATGAACTCAGAGTCGCCACCGATGACCTCATTGCGCAGAAACCTCTCGTACAAGCCTATGTTATCGATCAGGTAAGAGACAAAATGATCGGCGAAGAAGCAGCCCTTGGCGTTATCTATTCCGGAGAAGCCATTTATACCGCCAGAGAGAATCCTGACCTTGTATATGTGGTTCCAAAGGAAGGCACCAATGTATGGATTGATTCCTGGGTTATCACCAAAGGCTCCAAGAACGTGGAGAATGCTAAGAAGTGGATTGATTTCATGTGCAGAGGCGATATCGCTCTTCGTAACTTTGAATATATAACCTACTCCACTCCCAATACCGTTGCTCAAGAGAATATCGAGGATGAGGACATCAAAAATTCTAAGGTGGCCTTCCCCGATCTTAGCACCTTCCCCACTGAGTCTTACCAGTACCTTGGTGAAGATGGAGATAAGCTCTATAACGATTCCTGGATGGAAGTAAAATCAGCAGATTAAAATAAGGCAAAATTAAGGCCAAGAGGATTACAAGTAACCTCTTGGCCCATTTTCTCTGTAAAGTAAATATCTTATGGCCAGTTCTTATATACGCCGTTCACACAAACGCCCGCATATCCATTGGCAATCATCACTGCCTTATCGGATTCAGATATCATAGGTGTGGCATTATTTCCCGATACAACGTCAAAATAGTTACTTCCGTTATTTGCAACTCCCTTAAGTCCTATGGAAGCCATATTTCCTGCTCCCTTGGATAATGAGAAGGATGCCATCGCAACTCCCTTTGAATTGTACAGCATAGCAATATTTCCGGTTCTTGTGAGCGTTCCGCTACCGCCGGCGATTGGTACTGCAATAGACTCTGATGTTGCAGCTGCTTTCTGAACATATACTTCTATGTTGTCATGAAGATCCTTGGTAGGCACTTTATCATCATCTACATAGAAATGGAAAAAGACATTCTTCTCTTTCTCATCTGCTCCGATATGTAGCTTAATATATTCGGTACCGCTCTTAAAAGAGCACTCACAATAAGTCCCTGTACTGGTATGAGGTCCAACAAAATATGTATAGTTGTAGGTCGACCTAAACCACACCTCCTTGCATCCGCCGGCATCAATAGAAAGAACCGTATCGCCAAAGTCAAAGCAAGCAGGTATCTCGCTATAGGCATATGCGGTATTTCCGGCAAGCCCCACAATAAGTAACAATGAGAAAAGAATTCCAACAATAGTTTTTAAAGAACGATTCTTACTAAACATATATACACCTCTCTCATAACAAAAATATGTTGTCCATCTATTTTATTATAGCCAATGTCCACTTAGTTAAACGATTAAATTTCTCTAAATATCATAATTTTGTTATTACTATTGCAGCGATTTATATTTCAGAAACCGATTTTATTTCAAAACATTCATATCAACATTGCCGCCAATTCCGGGCACCTGTCCTTTGGAGGTATACTGCCACATATCATAGCGGGTAGCTGTATAGGTTGGCAGATCCACATATTGGGCAAGCCATATCTTATAGTCAAGAAGACTTCCGGTGTTGATGCGATTCTCAAACCAAAGCTTGTTGGAATATACACCGCAGGAATATCCGGCGTTTTGAATCGTAGACAGGAAGGCTCTTGTAACTGCAGTACGCTCATCCGCACTTATAGCATCTCCTCGTCCGTTACTCTTCTCAACATCAATATAAACAGGATACTGAAGGCTATAGGGACTTATCAGCTCAAGAACCATGGAAGCCTCTTCCACAGCTTCTGCCTCGTTAACAGCCTGGGAAAAGAAGTATACACCCACATTTAGACCTGCATTCTTGGCGCCGTTTATATTTGCGGAGAACATCGGATCCACAATAAGGGCTCCGGAGCTGGAACCTCTGTAGCCGCATCTTATGATGGCAAAATCAATACCCGCTCCCTTAACTGCACCCCAGTCAATATTTCCGTTATGCTTGGATACGTCAATTCCTTTGGTTCCGGCGTGAGCCTGCTCCACCTCTTCATTACTTGGCTGCTCAGGTTCGGCCGGTCTGTCAATGGTGCCTGACTGAGCCTGCCTGCTTATTTCGGCAGCCCCTGCCTCCTCTTCTATCTGTGCAATCAGATCCTCAGCATCCTCTGAAATATCCTCATCATAGGATTCCTGAGGTTCTGTAGCTGTTTCCGCAGCGGCATCAGAGCTTTTGCCATCAGCTCCGCCTGTTGTTTCATCCACATCCTGAACTTTGGTATCTTCCTCTGCCACGTTGACCTGATCCTCGGTTTTGATCTCATCGGAGACATCAATCTTGGCATACTGGATTTTCTCAGCAACTGTAATGGTCTGGGATTTGGATGCTCTGTAGGTGGCATCGCCCTCAGTAATATCAGACATAAAGACTGTTATATCTCCGGCGGGTACTGTAGGAATATAGATTATTCCATCTCTGTCGGTATCATCGTAGATATTTGTGCCTTCACTGCTCTTAACAGACACGGTAAAAGGTACCTTGTCTATCAGCTTACCTGTCTCGCTGTCGGAGAACTTGATCTTCAGGTCTTTTTGAATAGACCTGAGCGAAATATTTACCACGCAGTTTCTTGGCTCCCTTGACGCTCCCGCAACCGAAGAGTTGTCAATTCCGTGCTCGGCTCTAAGAGTGTCTCCGTCAATTGCCCCTACACTCAGAGCTTCCAGCGCACTGACTTCCTCAAATATGTTACTGTCTTGTGAACTTGCTAAATCTTCGCTCTCACTGTCATTTCCAAAAACAAAGAGTCCCATTATTATCACAATAATCAGGACTCCAGTTAATGCCAGAAGAACTCTTTGCATTGTTTTAACCATTTAAATAATCAACCCTCATATCGTTTCCTGTTACTGTTACGCTTGCCTTAGCCCCCATAACAAGCGCAAGTTGCGGATCCAGATGTCCGAAATCAGCATCCAGAATTATCGGCACTCCCAAGCCTTCCAGCATGGCTGTAACCGCATTGTACTGATCAACACCCATTATGTTGCTCTCAAAAGCTCCATAGGGTCTTCCGATAAGAAATCCCTTCGCACTGTCAAACCATCCGGCTTCCCTCAGATTCCAAAGAGATCTTCTTATTTCCAAAGTAGTAAAATCACAGGCTTCCAGCATCCAGATAACATCCGGATTCTCTTCATTGAACTTCTTCATGTTGTCAAATCTGGTACCTACAAGATGTTCCAGCACATCAAGACAACCTCCGAGGAGCACTCCGCTCATGCTAAGAGTCTGTGAATCACCCGCCTTAACCGCCTTGCCTCCTACGCAGTCATAAGAAACTAGTATCTTATCCGCATCATAATCATAAGGAACGCTGAATACCTTCTCAAGGCTCGCCGCATCTCTTGGCGCTCCGTCCTCGAGAGGCGAAGTTCTTGGCCTTGGTCTTACGAATCTGTCATAGCCGGTAAAGCTCGTGCCTGTCCCTTCCAAAAGAGCAAATACATCATCCTCAGGCTTTTCCCAAGCCTTGGAAAAATGGCAAATGCAAGGTCCGTATATTCCCATTACACCGCTAATAGTAACCAGAGGGAATATAAAGTTGGTATTATCAGAATATCCCAGAAACCACTTAGGCTTAGCGGATTTAAGCGCTTCAAAGTCCACATAGGTTATGGTCTCGTTCATCAGCTCACCGCCGCCGGCAGATATAATAGCATCCACATCATCTCGTGTGTAGAATTCAACCAGTTCTTTGGCACATACTTTGGGGTCTGTGCTGATTCCTATACCGTCGCCGGTAAATACTGTCGGTCCCTCTATGATGTTGTAGCCACGTTCTTTAAGCTTTTTTACAGCCACACCGTACATTAGACTGTAGGGTTCAATAGACGGTGCAAATGCCGGAGCTGTGATTCCTATTGTATCTCCCTTGGAAATATATTCAGGTCGTTTAATCATAAATACTCCCAAAGAGCTGATTATCTGCTCTTTTTATTCTTGGTGTTCTTCTTGGAGGAATGAATATCCGCAAGTCTTGAATATGACTTTCTGTAATGTCTGTTCATCTTGTAGCATTCAAGAAGTGACAGATAATGTCCTTCTCCGTGTCTCATTACCGCAATATAAGCAATGCAGCCCTTATCAAGCACTGTAGCCACTGCCATTGCGTCATCCTCATTACTGCCTACGCAGTAAGCGCCGTCATTAAGCGCAAATATTGCATTGACATTTTTCTTGATATTATGGAAGTTCTGACCATCCTTGCCGTGCTCGTTGCTGGGAACCTTAACGCTGTAACCTATGAGCTGTGCAAAGTCATCCAACAGAGGCCTCATGTGACTGGCTCTTCTTGATACTGTCATGACCGCTTCGGATTTGTTATGGATGATAAACTTAACATCCGGTCTTCTTCTGTAGATTTCTTCATGAATACGCTTAACTCTCTCCGGTGTATCAGCTATATCGTAGATGATAACGCCTTCTTCCTTGTGAGAGTTAAAACCGACCTCTACACCATGATGCATATCGGTCTTGCATACATCGATAAGGAAATTGTTGCAGGCAACCTCCATATTCTCGGCTTCGTAGATTGCTTCTCTTGAGTTCTTGCCCATGCAGATAGTGCCATGATTGGCCATTATAATTCCATTTGAATCACTGTACTTTTTTACCGTGCGATATACATTGTCGGCGAGCTTCTCAGTGCCGGGGAGTGCGTAAGGTGCAACGGGAATCATAATGTCCTTGTCTTCTGAATAAGTAACTATCTTCTTAAGGCCAAGAGTGCCTGCGCAGGAAGCATAAACCTGGTGCGTGTGCACTATGAACCTGATATCGTTACGAACCTTGTAGCAGGCAGCATGTACAGCCTTCTCACTTGATGGTTTGTACTTGCTTTCGTAGGACAGATCGTTAATGTTGACTGCCACTATCATCTCGGGAGTCAGATCTTCATATCTGATTCCGCTGGGTGTTATGAGAAAATGCTCTGCATCGATCCTGCAGCTGATATTCCCCCAGGTTCTAACCAGCAGTCCTATATCGTGTAATTCTCTGGAAACCTCTATTATGTGCTCCTTGGCCCCAAGAAGTTCCTCTTTGGTCAAAGCCATATGTAACCCTCCAAAATCCCCATATAATTTATCTTATCTGACCATTTCCCAAAATCTGGTACTTATAAGATGTAAGCTCCTTAAGTCCCATGGGACCTCTTGCATGGAGCTTCTGTGTGCTGATGCCTATCTCAGCACCAAAGCCGAACTCGAATCCATCGGTAAATCTTGTGGAAACATTGTGATAAACACAGGCTGCATCCACTCTTCCAAGGAACTTCTCTGCAGTCTCTTTGTTCTCTGTGATAATGGACTCAGAATGTCCGGTGTTGTATTTATTAATGTGTTCTATTGCTTCATCCACATTTTTAACTGTCTTAACAGAAATAATATAATCAAGATACTCTTTGCCAAAATCCTCTTCTGTGGCGTCCAGCGCATCTGCAAGAACTGCTTTCGCCTCCTTGTCGGCTCTAATCTCTACATTGTGCTCCTTCATAGCCTTGGCAAACAATGGTAAAAAAGCATCCTTGATATCTTCATGAACAACCAGCGATTCAGCTGCGTTACATACGCCAATTCTCTGGGTCTTGGCATTGATGATGATTGGAATTGCCTTCTCAAGGTCAGCATCCTTGTCCACATAAATGTGACAATTGCCGGTTCCTGTCTCGATAACGGGAATGTTGGAATTCTCCACAACTGCTCTAATAAGCCCCGCACTTCCCCTTGGGATCAAAACATCGATGTAATCATTCATCTGCATGAACTTGGTCGTAACACTTCTGTCTGTATCTTCAATAAGCTGAACTGCGTCGGGATCGATTCCCTCTGCGGAAAGAGCATCTCTGATCGATGCAGTGATGGCGATATTACTGTCAATAGCATCGCTTCCGCCCTTCAAAATTGCGGCATTTCCTGATTTGAATGTAAGACTGAAGGCATCGGCCGTAACATTGGGTCTTGATTCATATATGATACCAATGACGCCAAGGGGCACTCTGACCTTCCTTATATGAAGACCATTCGGTCTGTCGAAACTCTCTATTTCAGTGCCAATGGGATCTTCCAGAGCCGCAACCTGACGAAGGCCCTCAGCCATAGCCTCTATTCGCTTCTCATCAAGCATTAGCCTGTCCAACATCCCGGGGTGCATTCCGTTTTGCTGTCCCCTGTCATAATCCTTTTTGTTGGCAGCAATAATTTTGGAGGAATCCGCTACAAGTCTGTCAGCAACGGCCAAAAGGGCTCTGTTCTTCTGCTCAGTGGTTAGATTCTGTATATTATACTTGGTCTTTTTGGCTCTCTTACAAATCTCTAATAATTCCATAACGCTCCTCCTTGCGACAAACACTAAAAACGCACTTATTTGATTATACCGAAAGAAACGGGCATATTCAAGCTTACAGAGAAACCGGGAGCCCTTATTCGTTTCATAAATATACCCTTCCCATCTCTATTATCGAGTTTCTTTTGTCAGATGAAAACTCAACTGTTGATTACAGTTTTGATTATAGAAAAGGAAAGGGTATGAAAAAATGAGATATTCAAAATTGTTTTTGTGATTTTTGAAATATATCAGATATTCTTACAATGTTCCGTCATATTGGTCCTTACTATGCGAATTCCATTGTCAGTCACATTCCACTCGTGAATACAGGTATCACCGCAGGCAAAATAGACATCGGTTACCACAGGGAGTTTAAGCGCCGAACGATACAGCTGATTGATCATCCCGCCGTGGGAAACAACAGCTATCTGGTCGTTCTCAGAGGTCTCGCTAAGAATGCGCTGCAGCACTTCATCAGCTCTTTTCCTGAATTCAACCTTGGATTCCTGTCCATAAACGGCCTGGTCAATCGGAAGATCCTTAACAGGCGGATATTTCTCGTTGGCTTCTTCGTAGGACAGTCCCGCAAGAAGACCGTTGTTAAACTCCATAAGATTCTCATCAAATATTATCGGAAGGCCTGTCTTTTCTGCGATATGTCTGGCTGACTGAGCTGCCCTTTTTAACGTACTGCAATAGATTTTATTTACCCGATAGTTAGAGGCTACGTATTCAGCCATTGCTTCAGCCTGCTTGTGGCCCCTTGGTGTCAGCTCAAAATCTGCTCTTCCTTCATGTACTTTCAATATGTCTGCTTCAGATTCACCATGTCTTATTATCAGTAATTTCATATTGCTCCTATTTCGGTCTGTTTAGTTCAATTGAGTATCTGTCTTGCAATAAGCTCTGCCGTATGCATGCCATCCATAGCGGCGGACATAATGCCGCCGGCATAGCCTGCACCTTCTCCGCATGGGAAAAGACCTTTTACATTCAGAGATTCACCATTCTCATCTCTTCCAATCCTAACAGGAGAAGAAGTTCTGCTCTCTACTCCGGATATAAGGGCATCATCATTGTTATACCCCTTGATGGTATGGCCAAACTTCTCCATTCCTTCAATAAAAGCCTTGTTTAGCTCGTCCGGCAGTATCTTATGTACTTCTGCGAATTCATAGCTTCCTCTCATCGAAGGAAGGTTGAAAGATTTTCTGGCTGTAGCATTTAACTTAGTTTCTGCGCCACTGATCTCATTTTCTCCTGTAACAGCCTGTTTAAAGTCTATATAATACTCGACGGGAATCTTGCCCCCGGCCAGTTCATAAGCCTTTTCCTCGAGTTTTCTCTGAAATTCGACTCCCGACAGAACGTCATCGGATCCGAAATCCTTGGGATCAACGGTTATAATAATCGCAGAATTGGCGTTTTTACCATCTCGCTTGTTATAGCTCATTCCATTGATTGCAAGTCTGCCCTCTTCAGAAGAAGCATTAACTACATATCCTCCGGGGCACATGCAGAAGGAATAAACACCTCTTTTGTCTGAAGCGGTCGCAACAAGCTTATAGGGCGCTGCTCCAAGACTTCCTGTCTCTTCCATGCCATACTGTGAGAGATTTATAAGGCTCTGCCTGTGCTCAACTCTGTAGCCGACAGCAAAGGGTTTGGGCTGCATTTCAACCTTGCGATCCTTAAGCATATAGAAGGTATCACGGGCACTGTGGCCTATGGCCAGAACTACTGCGTCTGCAGCTATTTCTTCATTGGGTGTCTTAACCGCCGTAATCCTGCTGTTATCATAAACTAAATCCGTAACCTGCGTTTCGAACCGAACCTCTCCGCCATTTTCAATTATCCTGTTCCTCATATTCTTCACCACATCGCAAAGAATATCAGTTCCGATATGAGGTTTAGCCTCATACATGATATTATCATTGGCACCGTTGGATGTAAAAATCCTTAATGCCTCTCTTCCACGGCCATCCTTATCCTTGACCATTGTATTGAGCTTGCCATCGGAAAAAGTTCCTGCACCGCCCTCACCGAATTGCACATTAGTCCCGGTATCCAAAATTCCGGTCTCCCAGAACTTATCAACCAGTTCCATTCTCTTCTCAACCTGTGCGCCTCTCTCCAAAAGAAGCGGCTTAAAACCGTTAAGTGCAAGCTCATATGCGCAGAAAAGCCCCGCAGGTCCTGCACCTATAACAATTATCTTTTTACCACTGCTTCTTGCTTTTTCTCTTAGCTCCTCAGAAGACTTCTTTCCTTCATTAACAGGGTCAGATGAGTCCTTGCCCCCATTACCGAGAGCCATATTCCAGAAATCATACTTCTTTTCCTTGATAACAGAAGTATTCTTATCTCGGCACTTCTTAACTATTGATTCTTCATTTCCTGCCTTAACCTTCAAATCCACCATGAAAATGTGGTATATCTCTGGCTTTTTCCTGGCATCGATGGAGTGCCTTATTATCTCGAATTCACCTATACTGTCCTCTGAAATTCGTAAAAGCTTAGCAGATTTCTTCTTAAGAACTCTGCTAAGCTCCTCCCCATTCAGTTCTTTATTCTTATCATGTAAAAGCTTAATCTGATTAATTCTGATCATATTATTACCATTTCTTATCAAACATAGCTGTTCTTAATCAGCTTCCCAATATCTCTGTCATAGGTATACTCAGGACAAATGCTCTCATATTCCTCTTCATCCTCAGGCAGAAACTCACTCCACCCATAGACTCTGCATAGCATCGCTTCGAAGTTGTCCTCATTTACGTCATATGCCCCTTCAACGAACCTGACCTGAGACAACAGCTCCTCTTGCCCTATATTCTTGCCATAAAACAACCTGTCTTTTTTATATTTCCAATACTCAATAGCAATAATCATAGACCACCACTACTCTTTCTTAAGAAACCAAGATTGTACTCAGCATTATAAACACATAGTCGTCCTAAAATATATATACTATTCCAACAAAACCAAGATTGCCATAAGCGTTGCTGACACAAGTCGAAGATGAATTCGTTACAGTATCTCTAGTTTTCCTGTTCACAGTGACCGGTGAGGACATTCAGCCAATACTGATATTCGTTGAATACATTCCTACGTTTTTCTGTATCTGCGGCCTTCCAGTGCATAGTGACCGGTGGGGACATGCATCCGATCATGTCGATTTTGGTGCTGCGGAAATGAGACCTTGTACTGTGAGTGCCCTTGCACGAAACAGTACATGCTCAGGGCTCATTGAAGCGTTTAGCGCCATGAGACATGATCGGATGCATGTCCCCACCGGTCACGTCCGGGAAACCACCACGTCCGGGAAACCAACATACTCTCGGCTTCAAATCGACGCCGCTGTTCCAGCAATGCTACCACTTGTGAAGGCCCACTGTAAATTGTAGCCACCGCATCTTCCATCAACATCAAGAATTTCACCTGCAAGATATACTCCGGGAAGCTTCTTGTAGGACATATCACTTCCAACATCTCCCAGGCTTACACCACCGGTGGTTACCTGAGATGCCTGATATCCATAGCTCTCTGAAAGCTTAAGCTTAAGATTCCTATAATTATCAAGAATACAGTCAGCCATACTTACCGAAATATTCTTCATTCGCATAGTCGGGCTGAGCTTCATTCTGCTAAGCACCATGTCATTTACATTACTGTTGGCAAAACCGTTCAGGAACTCTGCCAGTGTTCTGTCATCCTTTAGACGAAGCATGTCATTCTTAAGGGACTTAAAATCCTCGTCATCATAATCCGGGAAAAAGTTAATCACTGCATAAACAGGCTTTTTTTCCTCTACAAACCTTACAATCTCTCTGCTGGCCTGCATAACGGGAATACCCGAAATTCCATCCTTGGTAATCTGAAGCTCGCCGTATTCAGTAGCGATAGCTTCATTTCCAAGAGTGAAGGATATCTCTGCGATTGTCCTTACTCCGTTTTCCGGCATCATTTCTTCAGGATCAACTTTAAAGCCCACCAGTGCCGGATAGGTCTTCTTGATATTCATTCCTATCTGAGAACAGATATAATAACCATCTCCTGTTGACAGGGTGCTCTTGGCTCCTGACAGCGAACCTGTGCTTATAACACATTCGTCTGCCATGTACTCAGCTGTTGCGGTCTTAATAAGCAGCTTGTACCGGCCGTCATCACACCTCGAAACTGCCTTGAACTGTTGATTGTATATAACCTCAACTCCAAGTCTGTCAATTTCATTCTTAAGCGCATTTACTACTGTCTGAGCCTGTCCGGAAGCAGGATAAATATAGCCATCCTCGCTCTTTACCACAACTCCGAGAGATTTCATGAAGCAAATAACATCTTCTACGCCGTAGATTCCAAGCCATTCCTTCATACGTGCTCTTGCTGAGAGATTGTAATACTCCTCTCTCATATCGAGATTAGTCAGGTTACAGCGGCCGTTTCCCGTCATGGATAGCTTCTTGCCCAACCTGTCATTCTTTTCCAAAATGGTGACATCCGCACCGTTTCTTGCAGCATAGATCGCTGCACACATTCCGGCAGCTCCGCCGCCAATAACAAAAATCCTCTTACTCAATTCCATTCCTCATATTCCTCAGGCTGAATCCTGCTTGCTATGCCGTGAAAGACACCGCCCAAAGGTATAAACCTAAGCTCATAGGTCTTGATTCGCTTAAGCGCAATGATGATCAGCATATAAACAATCCAAAATACCAATATGCAGATGAGTAGCGTAAGTGCGTCTCCTATGAGATTGACAAATATCATATTGATAAAATAGATGACAAGTCCGGCAGCTGCAGAAGCCGCAACAGGGAGCAAAAATGTAATCATAAGCTCCTGTCTGTACTTGAGCATCTTAAATATCATCGAGAAACTAATAATATCATAAATCAGAAAACTGACAATATGCGTCAGAACAATTCCGTATAATCCAAGGTCAAGTACCACACCAAAGACAATATTTCCGATAACAAACACTCCCCAGCCTACAGAAAGATTGATTACCAGAAGAAGTGACTTACCCATGTGACTCATTAGCCATGAGCCAAATACAGCAAGGCAGGCAAGAAAAATAACAGGTGCAGCCAGTGTAAGTAGCGAGTTGGTGGTATCATTGCTCTTTCCAAACAGTGCAACATTAATTGTCTCTGAAAGGGCAAGGCACACAATAGTCACCGGAACAAAAACAACCGTAGAATATCTGATAAGCTTTTTAAGCCTGTCTCTTGCAACCTCATATTCATCGCGTTCAATCCGGGCCATTACCCTGTTCCAGGTCTTGATGAAAGGAAGACAGCATATTACGGAAAGCGCTGTAACTACAGGAAATACCTTACCCGACAGCATCCCATATTGAAGAAGAAGTTCGGTTCCTGCCGCATCCTTTTTATGAATGGCCATATAAATGCCCTCACTCAAAAGACTCATAAACGCAGGTGTCAGGTATAGATATAAAATAGGCCTTATACCGGAAATAACATCATTCTTATTATCAAGATACCTTGGCGCACCGTTTTTAATTATATCTGCGATCTCATTCTTCCTGATGGAAAAACTGATCATGATCTGAATAAAACAAATTATCGAAGCAATCAAAAGTCCGATGATGGAGCCTATTGAGCCATAAATAGCACTGTATTCCTGAACATGAAACAGCTCATTGACCTTGAGTCCGTAGGAATACATTATTACAGAAATAACAGTGCCGGAAACAGTAGCTGTTACAGCAAATAAAAGGTCGGATATAACTATAGGCCTCGTATAACCAAGTCCCTGAAGGTATCCTCTGTACACGCCCTGGGCTCCGAATATCAGTGACATTATTGCTACAATCAAAAACTGCAGATAGCCTCTTCCCGATCCAAACAGGTTCTTGGAGATCACATAGCTAAAAGCAGCCAATAGTGCTCCTGTCACAAAGCTGATAAATACAAACAGCCTTCTGGACCTCTTCATATTGGTCTCTGCGTTAAGGAACTGACTTCTCCTGGCTCTTATTCGCACCATCAGCCATACGGCCTTTTGAACCGCAAGGACATAGCATCCGTAAAACATATAGAAAAAAGCAAAGGGAGCCGCCCCAAAACCGGAACCCAGATCCCCATATATCCTGTTACCTATGATCTTAAAGATCATGATTACTACAACAGACCAGAAAACAACAGATGTCAGAATGTCAGGTCTGATTCGTTTTTCCTCGGTGTAGCTTTTCATACAACTGATCTCCCCAAATGTGAATTAGTCCCTTGTAATCCCCAAAAGATTCAGGATGTTCTCCTGTTTTGCCTCCATCACTGCAGCCTCCTCCGGCTCCATGTGATCATAGCCGCACAAATGCAGCATACTGTGGGCAATAAGAAACGCGAATTCCCTCTTTTCGCTATGGCCGTACTCCTTGGCCTGAGATCTCACCCTGTTCTCATTGATAACAATGTCACCGAACATAATATTTCCGGTATCCGGATTAAGAAGATCCACCTGTTGTTCTCCGTCAATAACTGAGAAATCCCCCGGTGTCTCATAGCTGACATTTGGAAAAGACAGGACATCCGTAGGCTTGTCAATCTCTCTGAATTCATTGTTCATCTCACGGATACCCTCATCGTCCGTGATAATAAGGCTGATCTCCACTTCATGCTCACAGCCTTCCTCCTCAAGGACCTTGGAAACCACAGTCTTAGCCACTTCTTCAATGTCGAATTCAAACTCGGCATCAACTTCATTTTCAACGTAAAAAGTCATAATATAATTTCTCCCTCTTCAGGATCTTTCGCATGGTATCGAATTCCTTGAAGGTCACATCATAGTCCATTAGTTCACCGGACTCTCGTTTCTTTTTGAAAATGCCTTCAATTAAATCATCATAATTTATTGTAGCATTTTTATTCTGTTTTATCAGAAGCATAATTGAAGCAATTACAGTTTCGCATATCTGAACCGTCAGAGCCTCTTTTGATCTGGCACTTCCCTTCTTAGGGGCGATATATTCATGCAGATACTCAACAGCCTCCACAGGAAAGTCATTCTCGGTGTATAAAGGCTCAACATCCTTCCACTTGGTCTTATTCTCAGGAATTCCTATCCTGTGATAATAAGCGCAGGTCTTGATGGCTCTGGAATTAAGGCCAAGCTCATGTGCAACTCTCTCTGCCAGGTAGCCCGTATGAATAGCCCTGAAGTACTCATCCTTGTCCTTTTCCTTAAGGTTGGCTAAAAGGCTGTATTCAGGATCGTTGATATCCATGTATCTGTCATTTGTCTTTCTGATGACGTAAACGCCAAACATATTAAGAAAGATCAAAAGAATTGTCAGGTTCATCATCAGATTCAGAACAGGAATGATCATAAGATTAAAAGACAGCGTTCTGTTCTGAAAAAGCACATCATAAGCAACCAGCAGTATCGTCTGCATCATCATTGATATTGCAAGAGGATACCCAACAGCAGTGGTTTCCTTAAGATCTCTGAACATGGCGATTGCAACTGCTCCTGCCAGCACATATAGGAACAATTCGCCGATTCCGCCGTTTTCTTCCATCATCACAGAAATTAGCAGGAATCCCATTCCACTCACAAGGCCTATCTCAGCGTTTGAAAAAAGTGACAATATCACAAATAACGCCATATAGGGCCAGAACTGATTAGGAACAAAAGGAAGAACCACCGACAGTATCAATCCGGCAAAATAGCATATTACAAAGGGAAGTTTTTTGTCATAGTTCTCGTAAGACAAAGCTCCCTTGCCTCTGGAAATCGCATCCGTCAGCATAAATACCACTGTTCCGCTGATAATAAATCCGCTGATGGTATTACGAAGTATCAGTTCATAGCTCTTACCCATCACGATTGAAAATACTAAAACGGTAAGGCCTGTGAGCATAAACATTGCTCCGTAGATCAGCTTATACTTTTTGTCCAAAACACTCTGTGTATTTTCACTCCCCATTGTCAGTGACGCTCCAGCTTCCTGATACTCTTGGTTTTCTGCTTATTGGCAGCTTTCTTCTCATAATCCTCATAGGCCTTAACAATCTTCTGAACAAGCGGATGACGAACAACGTCGCTGCTGGTAAGTGTGCAGAAACCTATATCATCAATGTTCTTAAGAACGCTCTGGGCAATATCAAGTCCTGATTTTACATCAGGAGCAAGGTCCTTCTGCGTAGCGTCACCGGTAATAATGACCTTGGAGCCAAAGCCTATTCTTGTAAGGAACATCTTCATCTGCGCCGGTGTGGTATTCTGAGCTTCATCAAGAATAATAAAGGCGTTGTCCAGCGTTCTGCCTCGCATATATGCAAGGGGAGCCACTTCTATAAGGCCCTTTTCCATGTTTTTGATGAAATTCTCTGTACCCATAATCTGATAAAGAGCATCATATAATGGCCTGAGATAAGGATCTACCTTACTCTGAAGATCGCCGGGCAAAAATCCCAGTTTTTCTCCGGCTTCTATGGCAGGTCTGGTAAGGATGATCCTGCTGACCTCTTCCCTCTGAAAAGCTGTAATAGCCATTGCCATTGCAAGATACGTCTTACCTGTTCCGGCAGGTCCAAGACCGAATACGATCATTTTGTTTCTGATGGCATCGATATATTTTTTCTGTCCCAGTGTCTTGGGTTTAATCGGCTTACCTGAAATTGTATGGCATATAACATCCTTGTCTATGTCCACAAGAATATTGTCATTATTCTTATAATGCTCTGCCTCACGGCTGGTATCTTCCTTGAGAGAAATGGCGTAATCAACGCTTTGCTCCTCTATACGAGAGCCTCTTCTTGACAGCTGTACAAGTTCTCTTATGATACCTGATGCCTTATTAGCACCTTCTTTATCGCCGATAATACGAAGCTCGCCGTTTCTGTCGATAATCTCTACATGAAGGCTGTTCTCGATCTTACGTATGTAGTTGTCGTTTTCCCCAAATATATTTCTCTCATCCTCTGCGGATAAGGAAAGTCTAAGCTCTGTTATTTCACTCATAAAATACTAATCCCCGTCTAAACTTAATGGTCCCTTACTTGTGATAAGGCTCCCCACTTATAATCTTGTATCCTCTGTAAATCTGCTCCAGCAGAATTACTCTCATCATCTGATGCGGAAAAGTCATGTCGGAAAAGCTGATTTTACCGTCTGCCCTTGATAAAACGCTGGAATGCATCCCAAGTGACCCGCCTATAACAAATTGAATATGACTGACACCGCTTATTCCTTTGTTATTTATAAAATCAGAAAAGCTCTCAGAAGAATATTTCTTGCCATCAATCGCAAGTGCGCAGACAAAGGCATGATCATCAATATTCTTAAGTATACGCTCCGCCTCTTTTTTCTTGATCTGCTCTTCTATAGCTGCAGGAGCATTGTCCGGAGTCTTCTCATCCGCCACCTCAACTATATTTAACTTGCAGTATCTGGAAAGCCTCTTGGAATACTCAGCTATCGCATCATTCCAATACTTTTCCTTGATCTTACCTACTGTAATTATCGTAATATTCATTTTCTGATCGTTCCACCTGTCAAAAGACCTTTTACCCCAAGATCTTTGTTCTTGGATTTAGCCATATAGAATACGGTTTGTTCCTCTTGTCTTTTCTTAAGAACAGGAATGTTGCCCTTTTTGTCGTCCGACATACCTTCAACTCTCTGAAGGCTTCCGTTCACACATTTGCCAAGCCATTCAGTGCAATTGCCGTTCATATCCACATCGATGATATACATATCTCCGTTATACAAGCCGCCGACAAAGTTTCCGATTGCGTTCTGCAGATATACATCATCAGAATTCATGTAATCCGGATTGTAGTCGAAATGCTCCTGCCCTTCTCCCTCAGGCTTGTCATCCTTCCAACTTCCCGTGTACATATGCTCTGTAACCACATATGTGCTGTATCCAGGGTAAAAACAGAACCATGCGCCTTCACCGGATCGTAGTCCCTGGGACCAGTCGCCATAGTAATACTGATTGTCAGTATATACAGCTAAACCTTTTCCTTCGGGAAGCCCCTGGTCATTCACATCGCCCAGGTAGTAAAAATCAGAAGTTCCCTTGAGGCTGTAGGACATAGCCTCGAACCGATCCAAATGAGCAAGATCTCTTACAGCATCAGTATTTCCATCCTGCCAGTATGTAAGCATCTCCTGGAGCTGAGCCTGCTTGTCATAGGATACATTCTTATAAACATCTTTAAGAAGAGGACCGGTTGTTGCATAAAAGCCGTTACCGGAAACATCTCCTTTAGCGGTCTGAAGATACTCCGAATACTGCATAGTCGATTTGCCTGATGAAGCAGTATCGGCCTCAGAAATTGAATTGTCTGCTGAGCTATCAGGATTATCTGATGAGCCTGCGGATGATGCTGTATCTGCCCCCTGATTGCTACCGGATGCATCCATAGAAGCATACTCCACTGTATCGTCCGCCGGTCTTTGATCATCGCCTTTTTTTCTGCCTGAAAGGGCAAGAAAAAGTACGAGAATAAGTAAAATTACAGCTACTATCCCTGAGGTAATAGCCACCTTGATTTGTTCTTCTCTTTCCATAATTCCTCCAAAAACAGTCTAGATAATTATATCATAGATGTCTCTTATGGAATAATAAAAAGCACATTATCCATAGGTTTTCTACAGATAATGTGCTTATATTTCTTAGTTCAAAATTCTATTACTTATTAGAAAGATACTCATCGATACCCTTAGCGGCTGCCTTACCTGCGCCCATTGCAAGGATAACAGTAGCTGCACCTGTAACAGCATCACCACCGGCAAATACACCCTTCTTGGAGGTCTGTCCTGTAGCTTCCTCAGCAACGATGCACTTTCTTCTGTTGATCTCAAGTCCCTGAGTTGTGCTGGAAATAAGAGGGTTAGGTGATGTTCCAAGGGACATGATAACTGCATCGCACTCAATCTCAAACTCTGAACCGGGAACCTCAACAGGACTTCTTCTTCCTGACTCATCGGGCTCTCCAAGTTCCATTCTGATGCAGGTGATGCTCTTAACCCATCCGTTCTCATCCTCATGGATCTCAACAGGGTTGGTGAGAAGGTCAAAAATGATACCCTCTTCCTTAGCATGTCCAACCTCTTCCTTACGTGCAGGGAGCTCTTCCTCACCTCTTCTGTATACTACATGAACCTCTGCTCCGAGACGAAGTGCTGTTCTTGCAGCGTCCATAGCTACGTTACCGCCGCCTACTACTACGCACTTTTTTGGTCTCATGATAGGTGTTCTTGAATTCTCATCGAAGGCCTTCATAAGGTTACTTCTTGTAAGGAACTCGTTGGCTGAGAATACACCCATAGCCTGCTC
>JAEEGL010985964.1_pt1 | contig 36440 bp, 25 predicted proteins | sample 9134231 | NCBI WGS metagenome assembly JAEEGL01 (sample SAMN16246548, study PRJNA631951) | gut metagenome | biome: gut microbiome; feature: rumen; material: fiber-attached | host: Bos | place: Iran: Karaj | collected 2018-10 | reverse complement strand
TCTGGCGGCACAGGCTGGCGTGCGCTATTCCATCACCAACCCGTACGCCTATCTGACCAGCAACCTGACGGGTTTCCTCAATATCCTCGAGGCTTGCCGCAACAATCCCGTGAGACATCTGTTGTTCGCCTCGTCGAGTTCGGTTTACGGACTGAACACAAAGGCTCCGTTCTCCGAGGATGACAAGGTGGATGCGCCAGTCAGTCTGTATGCAGCCTCGAAGAAAGCCAATGAACTGATGGCGCACAGTTACAGCAAACTCTACGGCATACCCGCCACCGGACTGCGCTATTTCACGGTTTACGGGCCTTGGGGCCGTCCCGACATGGCACCGATGCTCTTTGCCAAAGCCATCTCTGCCGGCGAACCCATCAAGGTGTTCAATCACGGCGATATGATACGCGACTTCACCTATATCGACGACATCGCGTTCGGTTCTATCCAATGTCTGGACCAACCTCCCGTAGCGGAGAACTGCGCCAACGGAGTGCCGTTCCGCGTGTATAACATCGGTTGCTCTCACCCCGTGAAACTCATTGACTTCATCACCGAGATAGAGACTGCTTTGGGTAAAAAAGCGGAAAAAGTGATGATGCCCATGCAACCGGGTGACGTGTATATGACCAACGCCGATACGACAAAACTGGAAACAGAAATAGGCTACAAGCCCCATGTGACGCTGCATGAGGGTATCGCCCGTTTCATCGAATGGTATCAATCTGACAAGAATCCATTGAGATAAAGACAAAACTATTTATTACAAAAAAAGGAATGAAAGACTCATACAACATAGCAGTGGCCGGAACCGGCTACGTGGGATTGTCACTTGCCGTACTGTTGGCACAGCACAATCATGTGACGGCTGTGGATATCATCCCCGAGAAGGTGGAGATGCTCAACAACAGGCAATCGCCCATCGCTGACAAAGAGATAGAAGATTATCTGCAGAACAAGCCGTTGGATTTGACCGCCACACTCGACGCTGAGCAAGCGTACCGTGAAGCCGATTATGTCATCATCGCTACTCCCACCAACTACGACAGCAAACGCAATTATTTCGACACCTCGGCCGTAGAGCAGGTCATCCATCTGGTGATGGAATGCAACCCCGACGCCATCATGGTCATCAAATCGACCATCCCCGTGGGATTCACCGAGCATATCCGCCAGAAGACTGGTTCGCAGAACATCATCTTCGCACCCGAGTTCCTGCGCGAGAGCCGTGCCCTCTACGACAACCTCTACCCCAGCCGTATCATCGTAGGCACCGACCTCAATGAAGCCAGACTGAAAGAGGCTGCCGAGACTTTCGCCCGTTTGGTCAAAGCAGGCGCGCTGAAGGAGGATGTGGAGACGCTCATCATGGGATTCACAGAGGCTGAGGCCGTGAAACTGTTTGCCAACACCTATCTGGCACTCCGTGTGAGTTTCTTCAATGAGTTAGACACCTATGCCGAGATGAAAGGTCTCAACACCGCCGACATCATCCATGGTGTGGGACTCGACCCGCGTATCGGCAGCCATTACAACAACCCTTCGTTCGGCTACGGCGGTTACTGTCTGCCGAAAGACACCAAGCAGTTGCTGGCCAACTACGCTGACGTGCCTGAGAACCTGATACAAGCCATCGTAGAGAGCAACCGCACCCGCAAAGATTTCATCGCCGACCGGGTTTTGGCCAAGGCGGGCTATTACGATTACAGTCTGCGTGGCGGTTTCTCGCCAGATGAGGAGCGCCATTGTGTCATCGGAGTGTATCGTCTGACGATGAAAACCAATTCCGACAATTTCCGTCAGAGCAGCATCCAGGGCGTGATGAAACGCATCAAGGCCAAAGGAGCGGTGGTCATCATCTACGAACCGACCTTGAAAGACGGCACGACATTCTTCGGCAGTGTGGTGGTCAACGACCTGGAGGAGTTTAAGCGTCAGAGCAATGCCATCATCGCCAACCGCTACGAATCAGCCCTTGACGATGTGAAAGACAAGGTCTACACCCGCGATTTGTTCCATAGGGACTAGAGCCCCCTCGCCGACCCACTTGGGAGCCCCCTCGCCGACCCTCCCCGAGGGGAGGGAGTAATTTCAAAGAAATCGCGGAGAGGCAATTCTACAATCGTCATTCCACATTGGTTTATTTCCTTTTTCATCACGACCGCTGGGACGACCAATACCTCATCAAGGAATTGGGTGAGGAAAATGTGCGGTGTATCTATTCGCACGATTACCAACAGTGGTACATGCGTCACTGGCGGCATTTCGGAGGCAGTCTGAAAGCGGTACGTGCCTCCAAGAAAGGCGATACGATTGTGGCATGGCATTACCTGCAAGCGGTGCTGGCATGGTGGATATGCAAACTGACCTTCCGCAAACGGCAGTTCGTCAGCCTCAACATCCTGCTGAAGAAAGACAAGACGCTTAAGAACAAACTGCACCGTTATCTTTGCAAGAAAGCGTTCCAAGCGAAGAACTTCCGTGCCACGGTGACATCCGTGCCTTACGGCAAATGGCTGAACAAACAATTGGGCATCGACGTGGAATACCCACTGCTCCACGATGTCTATCATGATTATTATTGCACCCCGCAGTATTCCGAAGGCAAGAACAAAGACATCGTGTTCTGCGGCGGAGCGAGCGGCCGCGATTGGGAACTGATGCTCGACATCATACGCATCACACCCGAATTGAAATTCTACATGGTCATGCCGAAGCACATCTTCCGCCCATTTATGAAAAAACACGGAGATGACCTGCCACAAAACGTCAAGATCGGATGTAACATGCCTTATAAGGAATTCATGTTCCGTCTTTGTCAATCCACCTTGGTGGTGCTGCCCCTGAGCATCAATGCTCCCGCAGGACTCACGGTGATGTATCAGGCTGCCGCCAACCGGCGCATGGTGCTCACCTCCGACACCGAGGCGATGAAAGAATATTTCATGCCCTACCAACTCTGCGGGAAGGATCCTAAGCAGTGGCGCGATAAGATACGCTATTACCTCCAGCATGAGGATGAGCGGAAAGCGGAGGCAGACCGTTTCCATGACTTCATCACCACACAATGCACGGAAACCGATTACGCCCGCATCGTGGCGCAAGTTTGTAAAGAATTAACACCGGACAAATCATAATCATCCCTCTCCATCCATTAATATGACCTCTTCTTACTTAGATTTCGTGAGATTTTGCTTAGACGACAACGCCGCGGTGCCGGCCTCGATTGTCAATATCGACTGGCACGACCTGCTGTCATGGGCAAAGCAACAGACCATCGTTGGCGTTTGCTGGCACGGGATGCAACGGCTCAGCGACATCGACACCAACAAGCCCACCGACGACGATGTGCTGGAATGGATGGCATACTGCACACAAATCACGAAGAAAAGCAGGAAGACCAACAACAGGTCGTTATGGGTCTATCAGAATTTCAAGAAAGAAGGATTCCGCTCTTGTCTGCTCAAAGGCCAAGGCAACTCGCTGCGCTATCCCGACCCGTTGCTGCGCCATAGCGGCGACATCGACATCTATGTGGAGGGCGGTGACGACAAAGTCATCCAATACATCCATACCATACGTCCCAAAGCCAAGGCCCTCTATCATCACATCGATTTCATGGCGACGGAGAAGATACCCATCGAGGTGCATTACCGCCCGTCATGGATGAGCTGTCCGTGGTACAACAAACGCCTGCAACGGTTTTTCGAGGAGACAGGCAAGGAATCGTTCGAGAACATGGTCACTCTGCCCGAGACCGAAGGACAAGTAGCAGTGCCCACCTGGCGCATGAATGTGGTGTACGAGCTGGCGCATATCGCCCACCATGTTTTCCGCGAAGGCATCGGACTGAGACAAATTATTGATTATTATTACCTCCTGTCATCTCACGGCATCCCCACAGAGGAAGAACGCGAACAGGCCGAAAAAGACCTGCGCCATGTGGGTATGCGCAAGATGGGCGGAGCGCTGATGTGGGTGCTCACCGAAGTATTGGGCATGGACCGCCGGTTGATGGTAATAGCGCCCCACGAGCGATGCGGCAAGCTCTTGTTGAGAGAAATCTTGGCCGGTGGCAATTTTGGCATGTACGACGAGCGGATGCTCGGAGGTTCGACCGACTCGAAGCGTAAGAAAAACGTTCAGACACTCTGGCGCGACCTGCGACTGGTCAGTTACTTCCCCGCTGAGTGTATTTGGGAGCCGTGGTTCAAATGCTATCACTTCTTGTGGAGGAGGAAACATCAGTAACATCGACAACTTGGTCATATAATATAATTCTGAATATCTAAAACATCATCATTATTCAAAAGAACACATTATCAAGATGAGAAAATACATCAGGCCTGCCATCAAACAGGTAAAGACAGAAGAGCCGCTCATGGCCGCTCTCAGCATTCATGACAAACTCGGTGACGAGCAACTGGGAAACGACACCTCCTTTGACACGGAAGAGTCATCTGACAAACCCGCAGTCAACGTATGGGACTAAACACGAACTATCAACCTTAAAAAACATCAGCCTTATGAATATGAAACGAACATTATTATTGGTCATGACGGTCATGGCTTTCTGTGGCGCATGGTCGCAGGAGCTGCACGACCCTGACACATATTACGCCGACGCGGCGAACAAATCGGGCGCCCAACTGAAAACGGCGTTGAGCGACATTATCTCATCGCATACTACGTTGGGATATAAATCACTCAACGACCATTATGCCACCACCGACACCGATGCTGACGGCTATCTGATTGACATCTATTCGGTGAAAAAGAAATACAAGGTGACCGACACCAATACCGGTACAGAGGGCGTGGGCTACAACAAAGAGCACACCGTGCCGAGCAGTTGGTTCAGCAAGAAAAGTCCGATGTATTCCGACATCTTCCATGTGTTGCCGACAGACAGCTGGGTCAACTCCAAACGCGGCAATCTACCCTATGGCGAGACCAGCAACCCTGATGGATCCTCTTACAATGGTTTCAGCAAATGGGGACCGTGCGACACCAGCATCGGTTTCAGCGGTGACATCTTTGAGCCCAACGATGAATACAAAGGCGACATCGCCCGTATCTACTTCTACATGGCCACCTGCTATGAAGATCAGTTGAGGACAAGCACCTGGAGCGGTGGCATGTTCACCGCCAACGGATTCAGTTCATGGGCACAGACCATGCTGATGCGGTGGGCGAAAGAAGACCCTGTGAGCCAAAAGGAGATAGACCGCAACAATGCGGTGGATATGATACAACACAACCGCAACCCGTTTGTCGATTTCCCCGGTCTGGAGGAATATATCTGGGGCGACAAGACCACCACGCCGTTCGACCCGCTCAACTACAACGGCAGTTCGTCGGAGACCGTGGCACGTCCTGTCATATCACCTGCCGGAGGCAAATACACTGAGCCTGTGAGCGTGAGCATCGCCTGCGGTACAGAAGGCGCAGCCATCTATTACACCACCGACGGCACCAATCCCACCACCGCCAGCACACGTTACAATGCGGCATTCACCCTCAGCGAGACGACCACCGTCAAAGCCTTCGCCACACTTAACGGCAACAGCAGCGCCGTCACCACCGCCACCTTCACTTTCACGCAGGGTGGACAGACCGAAGAAAACATCATCTGGGCTGAAGACTGGTCAAGCGGCAGCGCCGGCATGAAGGTGGAAGATGTGAAGAATTCAGTGGCCACTTATATCGGCGACGGCGGTCAATATGAAAAACTGTTCGACGGGACTATGTCAGGCGGTGAGGCGCCGGAACTGCTGATTCCCAAGAGCAGCCGTAGCATCAACTACTTTATCGCCACCATCACCTTGGGCCATGCAAGTGGTGAGATGCACCTGACATTCAACAGCGGCAACAATAATTTGGCACTGACCTCGACCACATCAGGTGTCAGCATCAGCGCAGGCACTTACAAGGACAATGTCTATTCATATAACATCACTGTTCCTGAAGGCACATCAACATTGGCATTGAAGTTTACGACGACGTCTGACAATAACACCCGTGTTGACAACTTCATGCTGACTGGCGACACACAAGGCGGAGAGACCGAACTTATCCCCGTCACACTGACATTCTCTGAAGATGAAGCCACAGCCACCATCGGTGAAGACTTCACGGAGCCGGCGCTGACCATCACGCCAAGCAATGCGGATATCGAGGTCGTCTATGCCAGCGACAATGAGACTGTTGCCACCGTTGACCCCGCTACTGGTGAGGTGACGCCCCACAACGAGGGTGTCGCTACCATCATCGCTTCTTTCGACGGCGACAACACCTATATGGCTGCCGAGGATGCCACTTACACACTGACGGTCAGCCTCTCCGGCCAGCCTCTCATCAATACAGGCATCTATGAGAAGATCACATCGGTCAACGATTTGGAGGATGGCAAGAACTATCTGCTCGTGTATGAGCCGGGCAATGTCGCATATAAGATGTTCAACAAAGACAAAGGTGATGTTGGCGAAGTAGTCATCGACGACCACCAGATAGATATGAACAACGAGAGCAATGAAGCAGCCGTACTGGTGTTGGAGAAGTCGGGTGACAACTGGCTCATCAAAGATGGCGATAAATACCTCGCCCTGACATCTAACAGCAATTCGCTGAATCAGCAGACCAATGCCACCGATGACGGCAAGTGGGATATCACATTTGATGAAAACGGCAATGCCAAAATCAATAACTTGTCACGAAGTGCCTACTTCCTGCAATACAACACCTCGGGATTGTTCCGTTGTTACAAGAACACCCAGCAAAACCCCATGCTCTATAAAGAGATCATGACTTCTTCGGAAGGTGTGTCGCTGACCATCGGCAGCACAGGTTATGCGTCGTTGTATTACGGAGATGTGAACCTCGTTGTGCCTGAGGGCGTAGAGGCCACCACCTATTCCGTCAGCAACGGCAAACTCATGCTCACCAAGACATACGCCGAGGGCGAAATCATCCCGGCCGGTACGGCAGTGGTCGTTTATGACGGATTGACAACCACCGAGACCTACACCTTCGCAGAGACCATGGAAGCAGGCGACGCGCCCGAAACCAACATGCTGAAAGGTTTCGACGACAATGCCACCACTGTTGGTGACGAGGAAGGAACAGCCTATAAATTCTACATGCTGGCCGTGGACAATGAGACCAAAGACCCGGCATCCATCGGTTTCTATTTCGGCGCGGACGACGGAGCACCATTCATATCGAAAGCACACCGTGCATACCTGGCAGTTCCCGCAGCAGCCGCCAAGGGCATGAGAGCCTTTGAGTTTAAGAATGTCACAGGCATTACCGCTCCCGCCATCAATACCCAGGCCAGCGACTCCTCTGTCTATTCTCTGAGCGGTCAGCGCATGAACACCCGTCAATTGCCGAAGGGTGTCTATATCAGAGAAGGCAAGAAATACGTGGTGAAATAATCCCTATGTCACATTCCGCGTCTTCATTCTGGCGCAATAGCATCCTTTTAGGACTGTTGATTTGCGTCTGCTCGTGTCAAAAACGGCATGAGCAGATGCAATCCGCATATTATTGGAGCACGGTGTTTGAGCTCGACTCTTCGCAGTACCAGTTCATCCGGTCACAACAGATACAGCGCATCTACCTGCGCTATTTCGACGTGGTGCTCGACAAAGGGCATCCCATGCCGAACGCCACCGTGCAGGTACTCTCCCCCAAGCCCGACAATGTGGAGATCGTGCCGACTGTCTTCATAGTCAATGACTGTATGTATCACCCGCAACCCGCACTCGACTCGCTGCTGTTCAAACGCATCATGCAGATGAGTGAGACACATCAGTTGGGACCCGTCAAAGAGATTCAACTCGATTGCGACTGGACCAAGCAAACCCGGCAAAACTATTTTGACCTGCTGGAACGGCTGCGGAAAAGAGCGAAGGCAGAGGGCATCACCGTCTCTTCCACCATCAGGCTGCATCAGTTGTCAGAGGCTCCCCCACCCGTAGAGCGCGGCGTGCTGATGATGTACAACACAGGCGATGTGACACAGTTTGGAGGCACCGACCCCATTCTTGACATACGCGACGCGAGACCCTATCTGCCCTATCTGAAAAAATATGACCTGCCCCTGTCTGCCGCCTATCCCGTCTTTGAGTGGCGCATAGCGTTCCGGGGGGATAAGTTTATCGGCATCATCCATGCAGACGAATATCTGCCCATCCTTCCCGGCGACACCATCATTACCCGGCAAGCCACGCCCGACATGGTGCGACAGGCCATCAACGCCGTCGACAGTCTGTTGCCGGAAGCCAACGACGAGATGATCATCTACGACATGAGTAAACAAAATGTTCAACGATTCAATACAAACCACTATGAGAAAGTATTTAGCCGCCATTCTAATGGCATTGTTCCTCGGCCATAATGACATCTTGGCCTGCGGAATTGAAATTTCCTACAATTACTACCTCTTTGATGTGCTGGACGGCAGTTTCTGCCATGACCGCCAAATCCAAGAACGCTGCAATGTATTCTGGAAAGAATACACCGGTGGCAAGGTCACCAATTATCTCTGGGGCGCGGAGGAGGTGGAAGAAGCCGCACGCAAAAAAGGTGACCGTGAGATGCTCGATTATGTGGCCGAACTGAACAAATACCTCGACATCAGCCAGCAACTGGGTGAGGCATGGGAATATCCCACGAGGGAGCAGTTGACCGAACGTCAGCAGACACTGCGACAGATGGCCGCCAAAGCCAACGCCTATCAAGGACAGAGGCTGAAAAGCCAATGGGCACTGCTCTATATGCGTGCCAACATGGTCATGAAGCAGCACCAGTCAAATGTCAATTTCTGGAAGGTCACAGCCAGCAAACTGCCCGAGAGCGTGTATCGCGAGATGATGGAAAACATCTACGCCGGAGCCCTGTTGCATACCGGCAAACGCAAAGATGCCATCAACCTGTTTGCCATCCAAGGCGACCTCAACAGTATCAGATGGCTCATGCGCAAGCAGCGTAATGTGGAAGGCATTAAGAGCATTTATGCCGAAGACCCCGCGTCGCCGTCGCTTCTGTTCTTGGTGCAGGACTTCGTCAACAACGCCCAGGAAACCCTCGACGAGACGGATGAGCAGAATAAAGTCAATGAAGAACGGTTGCAAGAGATTGACGCCCGCATGATCACGAAAAATGATTGCGACGCGTTTATACGTTTCGCACAACAAGTGGTGAAAGAGGGCAAGACACCCTTCCCCGCCCTGTGGCAGGCAGCCATCGGCGAACTGCAATACCTCTATGGCGACCACAAGACCGCTTACCAGACACTGACTGAGGCCATGTCGATGAAAGGCTCGAAAAAGATGATTGACAATGCCCGTTGCATCCGCATGGTGGCAGCCGTCGGCGCCAGATTCAATGACAAGGACTTCAACCAATGGATGAGCGGCGAGATGAACTGGCTGTACAACCAGTCAACCGAAGACAACGAGTGCAACAGTTGCAAAAACAAATATTACCAAGTGCTGATGCGCCTCATCCATAAGGAACTGGCGCCCAAATACGAGAAGTCAGGCAATATAATCATGTCAACAGCGCTCTACGCATTTCTCGAAGACTACGAGAAAAAGATCACCTACCCTGAGGGGATGCACGAAGATGACTCTTGGAATCCCAATTACTCGTCATGGCACGGTTACAATGATGAACTGAACAAGATGACGGGCGACGAGTTGGTGGCTTTTGCCAAATGGTGCAAGAAAAAGCCGGCCAATGAGATGGAGCAGTACGTCAAGCAGCACATCATCTTCGACCAGACCTATTTCGACGACATGGCGGGCACACATTATCTGGCTGAGGGCAAGTTCGCTGAAGCCATCCCCCTGTTGAAGAAAGTGCCGCTCACCTTTATGGAAGGACAGAACATCAGTTTCTACCTGACACACCGCGACTTCACCAAACCCCGTTGGTTCGAACGTCAGCGATTTGATGAATCTGTGACAACCGAAGGGGCTCATCTCGGCAAACTGACTGAGAACCCCAAACTGCGTTTCTGCGAGGAGATGATCAAACTGCAAAAACAATACAACAAAGCCAAGGGCACAGAACGTGAGCAGTTAGCCCTCCAGATGGCCAGACTGTATTATCAGGCCTCATGCCAGGGCGACTGTTGGTATCTCTGCCGCTATGAGCATAGCATCTATGACAAGGCTCAGGACAACGAGATGGACTTTGTGGAAGCGGCCAGGAAACTGTTGCGTGAGAGCAGCCGCTCAAGCGATTTCGCCGTCAAGCAGGAGAGTCTCTTCGCGTTGGCGTTCATCCCCAACGACCTTTCCAGCGAGGGAAATATTTGGAATGTCAACTGGCCTGAGGTCATCGAAAACCGCAACGCCAACGACCTGAACGCCCTCAAACAGTTCTATATGCAGAACCGTACCAAGGTTGACAATTATGTGACGAAATGTGACTTGCTGAAAGCATTTATGAACTAAGCCGCCATTCTTCACACCTCATAACGATTCGGGGCGCCGCACGAACATGCGACGCCCCGAATTGTTTATTGCCCCTTCGTAAGCACACCTGGTGCGAAATAAGAAGTGACAACAAACAAAAAAAGAGGTCTTAGGACCTCTTATTTGTGACTCGTTTGGGGCTCGAACCCAAGACCCCAACATTAAAAGTGTTGTGCTCTACCAACTGAGCTAACGAGTCTCCGCTAATGCTTCTCTTTCAAAAAGCGAGTGCAAAGGTACTGCGACTTTTTGAAACAGCCAAACTTTTTCGGCACTTTTTTCAAAACAGGCTGGTTTTTCCTGCTTTTAAGGCGTGAAAACAGCCATTACCTGCCCGAATATCACGTGAAGAGGTCTGGTTCTGACGCTGTCGCACTTTGCTCCGCATCGCCGTTCGCCTCCTCCTCCATGCATTTTTGATAGCACACACGGCAGAGCGGCTCATATTCTCCCACCTCGCCCAGCAGCACACGTTTGTCGTTCTTCACCAAACGGTGACTCACATACGCCAGATTGCCGCAACGGACACAGATGGCATGCACCTTCACCACCTCGTCGGCGATGGCGCACAAGGCGGGCATCGGACCGAAGGGGACTCCTTTATAGTCCATGTCCAAACCGGCGATAATGACGCGCACACCGCGGTTGGCCAACTCGTTGCACACATCGACCAGCCCCATGTCAAGGAACTGTGCCTCGTCGATGCCCACCACGTCGATGTCGGACGAAAGCAGCAGGATCGACGAACTGCTGTCAATGGGCGTGCTGGGAATGGCATGGCGGTCGTGGCTCACCACCTCCTCGTCGGAATAACGGGTGTCGATGGCGGGTTTGAAGATTTCCACCTTTTGTTTAGCAAACTGGGCACGTTTCATGCGACGAATCAGTTCCTCGGTCTTGCCCGAGAACATCGACCCGCACACTACTTCTATCCGGCCGGGGCGCTGCGGCTCACCTGAGAAAAAATCTGTCATTATTCGGTAGTTTGTAAATAGTCCACTAATGGTTTAGGGTTGAGGGTAGAGGGTTTAGTGTTCTTTTCATGAATGAAGGGGTGGAGAGAAAAAAGCGACGGGATGTATGAGGACCAGCACAAGTGATGAGCGGGCTAATCTTGCTCCTCGCCCCTTGCCCCCTGCTCCTTACCTCTCAAGGCATATTTCATGCAAAAATACAAAGACGTTTTAAAAATTGCAAAGAAATGACATGTTTTTTTGCGGATGACAATAAAAAGACGTAAATTTGCGGCTGATATGGGTACACTGTATATCGTACCGACCCCCGTCGGCAATCTCGAGGATATGACCATGCGCGCCATCCGCATCTTAAAAGAGGCGGATATGGTTCTCGCCGAGGACACCCGCACATCGGGCATACTGCTCAAGCATTTCGACATCAAAAACCGGCTGGCATCGCACCATAAGTTCAATGAACATGGCACAGCCGCCAATGTGGTGGAGAAATTGAAAGCAGGCATGACCATCGCGCTCATCAGCGACGCGGGCACGCCGGGCATCAGCGACCCGGGATTCTTTCTGGTGCGCGAGGCGGTGGCTGCCGGTATCGAGGTGACCTGTCTGCCCGGCCCCACGGCATTCGTTCCTGCGCTGGTGGCATCAGGACTGCCTTGCGACCGTTTTGTGTTCGAAGGGTTCCTGCCGCAGAAGAAAGGGCGCAAGACGCGTATCGAGTCGCTTGCCGACGAGTCGCGCACCATGGTATTCTACGAGTCGCCCTACCGCCTGGTCAAGATGTTGCAACAACTGTCCGAGGCCTTCGGACCCGACCGGCAGGTGAGCGTGGCCCGAGAGATATCCAAGGTGCATGAAGAGCATGTCAGAGGCAGCATCAGCGAGGTGATATCCCATTTCACCGCACAAGAGCCGAAAGGCGAGCTGGTGGTCATTGTAGAAGGAAAAAACGATAAACATCATAAACAAGAGGAGAAATGAAAAAAATCATTTATGTGATGGCAGCGTGTCTGCTGGTCATCACTGGTTGTAAAGACGACAAAAAAACGAGCGGACAACCTCAAGTGAATGTCAAAGCCGACTCGCTGGAACGTGTGCTTGAACAAGAGCGCAATGAACGTGAGGACATGATGGCCATCCAAAACGAGATATTGGACGGATTCCGTCAGATCAACGAGGCAGAAGACCGCATCACACTCGCCAAGAGCGGTGAAGGCGCCGACCGTGCCGAGCAGATACGCGAAAACATGGCGTTCATCCAAGACAAGATGAAGACCAACCGCGAGCTGATAGAGAAACTGCGCCAGCAATTGCGCGAAAGCACCATCAACGGCGACGAGTTGAAAAAGACCATCGACAAGTTGGTGGCACAACTGGAAGAGAAAGACAAGCAGATACAGAAAATGCGCGAAGAATACCAGGCTGAGTTGAATGCGAAAAACGAACATATCAGCAAACTCGACGAGAAGGTGACCACCCTGAACAACGACGTGGAGAACCTCAAAGACGAAACCACGCAGAAGTCGCAGACCATCAAAGAGCAAGACCGCCAGCTCAACACCGCCTTCTACGTCTTCGGCACCAAGGCTGAACTCAAGGAGCAAGGCATACTCTCCAAGGGCGAGGTGTTAAAAGGCAACTACAACAAGAATTACTTCACCAAAATCGAGGATATCCGTTTAGAGAAAGAGATAAAGCTTTACTCGAAGTCAGCCACTCTAATGACTGCCCACCCAGTGGGTTCATACTCATTGGCAGCCGACGCAAACGGCCAGTATGTGCTGCGCATTCTCAACCCGCAGCAATTCTGGAGCACCAGCAAATATCTGGTCATTCTGGTGAAATAGGACTACACCCATGCCCCCTCCTTCGGGAGGGGGACCTTTTGACTTTTCGGCGATTTAGCCCACGAACACAATTGGGCGCCACCACACAATTACCACGAGACATTCAGAATAACCTTAAAACCTTCTTTTAACCATTTTACACAATGAAAACACTTTTTTGCCATTCTCAGTTATTAACAAAAACGCATGTTTTTTGTTCAATTCGTCGTTTTAACATACCCGAAAACCACTTTATTTGCATTTTTCTTGCATGATGTGAGAAAAAATGGTAACTTTGCAACCTTATAATTATTGTGAAATTAATTAATATTATAAAATAACTAGAGATTTATGAGAAGACTCATCTTGATGATTGCCGGCTTTTTCCTGTCTATGGGAATTGCTTTGGCGCAGCACACAGTCTCAGGAACTGTTACTTCCGCGGATGACAATGAGCCCGTTATCGGAGCCACCGTCACCGTGAAAGGCACAAAAATTGGTGCCGCAACAGACATTGATGGTCATTTCAGTTTCCAGTACAGCCAGCCCAATCCGACGTTGACAGTCAGTTACATCGGAATGGAGACCGTGACTGTAAAAGGTGGACAGAACATCAAAGTTACATTAAAATCAGAGACCGAAGTCCTCGAAGAGGTGGTGGTCACAGGTATCCAGAAACTGGATAAACGATTAGTTACCGGTGCGACGACAAAAGTCGATGCCAGTAAGACACAGCTGGCCGGTGTTGCCGACGTGACACGTAGCTTGGAAGGCCGTGTCGCAGGTATGTCGGTGCAGAACGTGTCAAGCACCTTCGGTACCGCACCGAAAATCCGCGTGCGTGGTGCCACTTCCATCTACGGTAGTTCATCACCGCTGTGGGTGGTCGATGGTGTGATTATGGAAGACGCTGTCAACGTGTCGGCCGACGACCTTTCTTCAGGTGACGCCGAGACGCTGATTTCCAATGCTATCGCAGGTCTGAACTCCGACGATATCGAGAGCTTCCAAGTGTTGAAAGACGGTTCAGCCACGTCTATCTATGGTGCCCGCGCCATGTCGGGTGTGGTCGTCATCACCACCAAGAAAGGCCGCGCCGGACACAGTAACATCAACTACACCGGTGAGTTCACTTATCGTCAGAAGCCCTCTTACCGTGAGTACAACATCAGTAACTCTCAGGAACAGATGGGTATCTACAAGGAGATGGCCGCCAAGGGTTGGCTGGAATTCTCGCAGGTAGCCAACAGCGCCTCCGCAGGTCTTTACGGACGCATGTACTCCGAGATGGATAAGTACAATACTCTTACAGGCGAGTTCGGTCTGCCTTACACCGAGGCTGCCATGAACGCATACCTGCAGCAGGCTGAGTTCCGCAACACCGACTGGTTCGACCTGTTGTTCAACAACAACATCATGCAGAACCACTCCATCAGTATCTCTTCAGGTACCGATCGTTCGAGCATGTACGCATCACTCTCGGCCATGATTGACCCGGGATGGTCACGCGACAGCCGTGTACAGCGCTACACTGCCAACATCAACGCATCGTACAACCTCTCGAAGAACGTCACCCTGACCATGCGTACCAATGGATCGTACCGCGACCAGAAGGCACCTGGTACACTGAACCAGAGCCTCGACGTGGTGAGCGGTAACGTGAGCCGTAACTTCGACATCAACCCGTTCAGTTTCGCCCTGAACACCTCTCGTACACTTGACCCCGACCAGACTTACACCCGTAACTACGCCCCGTTCAACATCTTCCATGAGTTGGACAACAACTATATCGACGTCAATGTGATGGATATGAAATTCCAGGGTGAAATCTCTTGGAAACCCATCTTCGGACTCGAAATCAACCTGTTGGGTGCTTACCGTATCAACCAGTCGAGCCGCGAGCACTTCGTGCTCAACAGTTCTAACCAGGCCGAGGCTTACCGTGCCGGTGTGAACAACCCCAACATCATGTATAACAACAAATACCTCTACACCGACCCCGATGTGCCCAACTCACTTCCTATCTCGGTCATGGAGTCAGGAGGTATTCTGACCACCAACAGAAACCAGGTGAAGCAACTTGACTTCCGTGCCACCGCCAATTATAATAAGGTATGGAACGACACACACATCTTCAATGCCCTGGCAGGTATGGAGGCCAACCGCGCCGACTATGACGCCAACGAGCACAATGACTACGGTGTGGACTTCGACAATGCACGTCTGGTCACCATCACCCCAGCATTCTACAAGCAAGCCAAAGAGGAAGGTGCCGAACTCGTTTCCTACGCCAGGGCATGGAACCGCCGTCTGGCTTACTTCGCCAACCTCAACTACTCTTACAAAGGACGTTACCAGTTGAATGTCACCGGACGTTACGATGGCAGCAACCGCCTCGGAAAGTCCAGAAGTTCACGTTGGCTGCCCACATGGAACGTGTCGGGTGGTTGGAACGCCCACGAAGAGCCCTTCATGCAGAAATGGATGGAGAAAATCGACTATGCCGTGTCTCACGCTTCTATCCGTCTCTCCTACTCACTCGTAGGTGAGCAGACCGCAGCTTCGAACGCACGTCCCATCATCACTGCCACCAACATCTGGCGTCCCACCGGCGACCAGCAGGAGCAGGGCTTGCAGGTCAACCAGTTTGCCAACTCAGAGTTGACTTACGAGAAGAAACATGAGTTCAACATCGGTACTGAGTTAGGTTTCCTCCACAACCGTTTGAACTTGGTGGCAGATTTCTACTGGCGCGACAACTTCGACCTGATGGGTTATGTACACACCCAGGTGTCGGGTCAGAAATATGCCAACGTGGCTTCCATGCGCTCACACGGTATCGAGGCTACCATCACCTCACAGAACATCCGCAACAATGACTGGCAGTGGACCACTGACCTCACCTTCGCCTACAACAAGACGACCATCACCGACCTGCTCTCACAGGCCCGTGTCATCGACCTGGTGCAGCCCTCAGGTTACACCCGCGTAGGCTATCCTCACCGTTCGCTGTTTTCTATCCCGTTCATGGGTCTGAACGACGAAGGTATCCCCACCATCATGAACGAGTTTGGCGAGGTGACCACCACCGACATCAACTTCCAGGAGTATGAGAAACTCGACTTCCTGAAGTATGAGGGTCCGACGGAGCCGACCATCACCGGTGGTCTGAACAACATGCTCCGCTGGAAGAACTGGCGTCTGAACGTCTTCATCACCTACTCATTCGGCAACAAGATCCGTCTTGACCAAGTGTTCGCAGCCGGATACTCCGACCAGAGCGCTATGCCGAAGGAGTTCAAGAACCGTTGGGTCATCCCCGGTGATGAGAAAGTGACCGACATCCCCGCCATCGCTTCCGTACGTCAGTACTACAACGACAATTATCTGGGTTATGCCTACAACGCATACAACTATTCTACTGCCCGTGTGGCCGACGGTGGATTCATCCGCATGAAAGACATCTCGCTCACATATGACTTCTCGCCGACGCTCATCAACAAGATCGGGCTCAACTCGGCTTCGCTGAAATTCGACGCTACCAACCTCTTCCTCATCTACGCTGACAAGAAACTCAACGGACAAGATCCTGAGTTCGTCAACTCCGGAGGTGTGGCTTCCCCGCTCTCAAAACAATACACATTTACCATCAGACTGGGAATCTAAAGAATTGTGTAGTGTTAAGGTTTAATGTTTTAGACATCAGAACTTAGAATAAAGAAAAAGCAATATGAAGACATTCAAATATATCGCAATGATGGCAGCCACGGCGGCATTCGCGCTCACCTCGTGCAGCGAGAGTTTCCTCGACAAACTGCCTGATGAGCGAACCGAGATAGACAATGAGGACCAGGTGGCAAAATTGCTCATCACCTCCTACCCCACCGGCGGTTACGCTTGGATTTGTGAATTGTCAAGTGACAATGTCATGGACAATAACGCGCCGCACCTGCCCGCCAGCCCCAATGCCGAGCAGTCTGTGACGCACTACAACCTGTCGCCCTATGACCGTACCGACGACGAATTGTTCCGTTTCGAGCCGGCTAAGTCATCGACCAACCAGGATACGCCCGCATTCCTTTGGGAGACCTACTATGCCGCCATTCAACAGGCGAGCATGGCTCTGCAAGCCATCGATGAGATAGCGGCTAGCAACCGCGCCAACGGTGTGGGCGAAGACGGTATGACCGAGTCGCTCAGAGCATCAAAAGGCGAGGCATTGCTCATCCGCGCCTACTGTCATTTCATTCTGGTCAATGTGTTCTCACAGGCATATAAGAACGAGAGCGCCAGCCGCAACGATATCGGTGTGCCCTACGTGACCGAGCCCGAGGACAAGGTGCTGTACAACTATAGCCGCGGCACCGTGACCGACACTTACAACATGATTGAAAGAGACCTTAAAGAAGGCTTGGAATATGTGAGCGACCGCAACTACAAAATGTTGAAATGGCGTTTCAACACCAATGCGGCATATGCTTTCGCAGCACGTTTCTACCTCTATAAGAGAGATTGGCAAAAGGTCATCGAGTACGCCGACTTGGTACTGGGCGACGACATGAACGCCATTCAGAGCAAACTGATGAAGTATGACAAATTCGACGAATGCACCTACTCTTCTGACTATGCCAAAGAGTGGCAGAATCCCGAAAACTTCAACAACCTGATGCTCATTGACACCCACTCACTCGAGTTCCGTCATGCTTTGGGCAACCGCTTCGCTCAAAACAGTGATGTGGTGAGAGACATTTTCTATCACAACTGCCCGCTGTGGCGCAGTTGGGTGGTCAACCCCACCGCTTACGTGTCGGGTATGACTTTCTGGACAGGTCAAGACTACGGTTACTGCTCGGGTAAAATTGCCGAGGAGTTTGAATACACCGACAAGATTGCCGGTATCGGTTATGTGCACACCATCAAGCGCGAGTTCACCACCAACGAACTGCTGTTGGAGCGTGCCGAAGCCAAAATCATGACAGGCGACTACAATGGTGCCTTGGAAGACATGGCAGCCTATCTGGAGAGCAACCAGTCGTTCTCAGAGTCAAACAAAGTGTTCTGGGGCCGCAACAACGGTATGGCTCCCCTCACAGAAGAGGTGCTGAACAGTTACTTCAGCAAGTCGAGCAACCCCAACTGCTTTGCTGACTGGAATTTCACGACCAACATGAGTCCTGATTACGTCATTCCCGCAGAGGCTGTGAAGTATATGAACTGTCTGAACGACTTCCGCCGCTTCGAGACAGCTTGGGACGGTCTGCGATTCTTCGATTTGAAACGCTGGGGCGTAGAATACACTCACTTCTACGGTGCACAGATGACCGAGATTACACTCACATGGAACGACCCGCGCCGCGCCATCGAGGTGCCTCAGGATGCCATCGCAGCCGGTATGCAGCCTTCGCAGCCCACAACCACCACGAGCGACGACGCCTCGAAGCATGCCACCATGCAACCGAGAGCCGACAAATACATCTATTTAAAATAATTGAAGGAGGAGCAACGATATGACAAAGAAAATGAAAACAGTGCTCTTCGGAGCAGTATTAGCGATAGCAGGAGGATTCGTCTCGTGTAGCGACGACGATTTCGACCCGACGATTTTCGACACCCATGAATATCCTCTCGACAAGACGGCTTACACCTTCCCGCTTGACACATTCCTGAAAGAGAATTTCTTGAAGCCCTACAATCTCCGCTATATCTATCGCATGGAAGATATCGGCAGTGACTTGCAGAAGAACCTGGTGCCCGCCACTTACGAGAAGAGTATGCAACTGGCCGTGCTCTCCAAATATCTATGGTTTGACGTATACAAGATGTTTGGCGGTGAGACCTTCCTCAAAGAGAACAGCCCGCGTATCATCCACCTCGTCGGCTCGCCCGCATACAACCCCACATCAGGCACCGAGACACTCGGAACGGCCGAGGGCGGACTGAAAATCACCCTGTATAAGGTAAACGTGCTCGACGTGAACAACATCGATCTGATGAATGAATATTTCTTCCACGTCATGCACCACGAGTTCGCACACATCCTTGACCAGACGCACCAGCGCCCCACAACGGTGTTCGACATCATCTCAAACGGTCACTACGACCCGCTCGACTGGCAGAACAAGCACGACTCAGTGACCGCCGGTTGGGGATTTGTCACGCCTTATGCCTCTGAGGCCGCTCGTGAGGACTGGGTGGAAACCCTCTCCTGCTACCTCACCAATGACGAGGACACTTGGAACCGCCTGCTCGAAAGCGCCCACTATGACTGGGAAGACGTTGACTTCAAAGACGTGGCTTTCTACTTCTATCCGGCAGATATCACCTGGCTCTCAGGCAAAGGCGTGATATTCCTCAAAGACGGTGAAGAAATCAGCAGCGATGAACTGACCCAGTTGAAAAAGACTGGCGGCACCTTCTTCGGTTCCGACTTTACCTTCTCATCCAGTTCAAACCTTGACCAAGGCAGTGTCTATGCGCGCTATGTCTCCTCACGCGATTGCAACATCGACAGTATCGGATACATCTTCCCGCAACAAAACGGTGATTTCCATATCGTAAGAAAAGGCATCTCCCGCAACGCTAACGGACTGGCCGTAGTGGATGCTGACGGTAATGTCGACTTCGGTAATCTGGATGCCGGCGGCAGCGACGGCATTGACGGAACCGCCATTATCTTGCAGAAACTTGCCCTGGTGCGCACATGGATGCAAGAATACTACAATATCAACATCGACGAAATGCGCTATGAGATACAAAGCCGCCAATACGCCAGAAACGAGGACGGTTCGTTCAAGCGCGACTCAAATGGTCGTTATATCAACAACCTGACATTGCAACGGGAAGATGGTAGTTCCATCATGCAGGATTTGTTATGGGAGGTATTGAAATACAGACAATAAATCTTAACCTAAAGACTTCACGATTATGAATAAAATATTATCCATATGTATGATTCTCGGTGCCGCTGTGCTGTTCACCGCTTGCGCCGGAGAGGAAGACGACTTGTTTGACAAGAGCGCGGCTGAACGTCTGAATGAGATGCGCGACGTCTATTGCGCACGCTTGGAGGCACAGCCTGCCGGATGGGCCATGCAGTACTACCCCACTGAAGAAGAGGACGGATACCTGATTTTGGCCGATTTCAATGCCGATCACTCCGTGAAAGTGGCCATGCGCAACAGTTTCACCAACAACTCATACAAAGAGTGCACCTCCGTATGGGATGTCATCACCGACAACGGTCCCGTATTGTCGTTCAACACCTACAATGACCTGTTACACATCTTCTCCGACCCTGCTGACACTTGGGGCGGCGACACAGGTACAGGTATCGGCGGCGACTATGAGTTTGTGGTGGTCGAAGCCCCCGAAGACGCCTCTTATATGATGCTCAAGGGCAAAAAGCGCGGTACATATACCCTGCTTACCCCGCTGGAGCAAGGCACTGACTTCGAGACCTACTTCACAGAGGTAATCAATTTCCAGAACACGTATCTCCCGATGACGCGTCCCAACTACGTTTATTTGAAACGTGCGGAGGATGAGGCTATTTACGGCAAGTCATTTATTTTTGAACTGGAGACGAGCAATCGTGCCATGCTTTATCCCGAAGGCAGCGACCCTGTGACAGAAGGCGTAGTCTACCCCTTCATTGTCACACAGCGAAGCGGCAAATTCTATCTTCGTTTCCGCGACCAGATTTCGATGGGCGACGGAGAGATGGTGCGCGAATTCGTCTATGACGAGACACTCGACAAATTCATCTGCACGGACGACGAAAAATTCTCCATTGAGGGTGAAGGAACCGCAGAGTTCTTTATTCGTACAATACTGCAGACCACACGTTGGCAATGGCAACGCAACAATGACATGTCTGAGAAGATGCAAACGGCATATGACGACGTATTCAACGCTTTCAAAGACAAGGGTTATAGCCTGCTTAACATGAGTTTCGGTCTTGAGAACAACCAGACCTCATTGCGAATCAATTTCCGTCAGAAGCAGAGCAACAGAAAGGTGTCATTCCTTTATGACCTGGCTTTAGACGGTGAAGATGTCAACATCACCTATAAAGGCCCCGAGGCAGACGGTGCGCAAGCCACTTTAGACGCCATGCCACAGTTGGCAAGTTATGTGCAATCGTTCAACGGTAAATATCACGTCACAGCCTCACTGTCAAAATTTGACCAGTCATCCCTCAGACTGACTTCTGCCAATGACGCCGACTACTGGGTAGACGTGAAAATGGTTAAGTAACATGGTACTTTTCCCCGTGGAGGAGTTGACCAGACTGGTCTTTTCCTCCACGGTGAAAGTCCTTCATAAATCAGAACATTATTCAATCATTAATTTTTTACAACATGAAAAAATTTTTACTTTTATCAGCAGCCGTTCTGGCATTCTCTGTTGGTTCCTTTGCCCAGCAGCAGAAGAAAGTAATCATGCCGAAGAAGCAAGTGACAGCAAGCATGATCAAAGATGCGAAAAACGTCTCGTTCACTAACAAAAATGTCACAAGACGTTCTGTCGAAGACGGTTTCTTCTATTATCGTCCGGTGGGCTCTTTGAATAACACTCTCAGCCCTGACTTCAGGTATTCTTATTTCCCTTTGATGTATGTGGGTGCAAATGCCCCTGTGAAATTCTGGAACGCAGCCGAAGACCCCACTGTTGCCTATTGGCAAGTCAATGAGAGAAACTATAATGAAGAAAATCCTGAATGGGTTGACGAAAACAACAATTTCTTCTTTGAAGGCGAAGAGGGTTTCTCTGATAGCGGATGGTACTATATTCCCGTTCTGACCGATGGTGGTAAGTTCTCATATTACTGGGCAGAAAGCGCTGAGGATATTGGCTTGGAGTTATCTGGAGGCTATACAGTTGAGCCTTACGTTGCTGTAGCCGACACCGTGGAATGGATGTCGCTGGTTTGTGGCGAGACTGCTTCCCTTTACGGCAGCATCAATGACGGTTATCCTTATGGTTCAAGAGACGTTTCCGACCTGCTTGGCGCACCTGCCGGTTCATACTTAATGAACGGCATCTGGCAGTTCTATGACAAACCCATCTCTCCCTTATGGTTTGACCAAGTATCACTTCTGGTGAAGAGCGACTCTGAGACACCCCTTGCCGATGGCACCAGCCTGAAGATGAAAATCGTGAAAGCAGGGTATAATGAAAAAGGCGGCATAGAATATTATGAGGATCAGGTAATAGCCGAGTTGGAAGCCAAGCCCGAGAATATGGTGGTAACTGAAGCCCAAGGCGGCAACTGGTATGCTCTTATCTTCAAGAATGAGGTAGAAGACGAATTCGGTGTCAGCACAGAGCCTGTGGTGGTAGATGAATCTTTCGCTGTGATTATCGACGGTTTCTTCGACAAAGGTGTTGACGTCTGCTGTTTCGCTTCCGAACAGTTGCCTGATGAAGAGGATTGGGTTGCCCGCACATTATGGCGTCTGACCGACAGCGAGGGCAATTTGATAGAAGATCACTATGGCTGGGTTGGTTGTAACACATTCCTCAGTTTCTCCGGCATCTTCGACGGTGCGAAAGTGGTTGAAAAAGAGACTTATCAATACACAGACGGCACAACTGAAGAAGTTTCCAACCTCAACTACCTGAAGATTGGCGACGATCTGAAATCTGTCAACATGGGTGAGGACTCTCAGGAGTACGCTACAGTGAAAACCATTATGCCTTGGTTCGACAGCAACGACAATGAGCAGTATTACTTCGAAATGCCCGAATGGCTTGAGGTTACCGACAATCAGGTTTTGAACATTACCGACACCTATTCTGACGGTTCGACCTACACCTATGGTTGGGGATTGGCATTCACCGCTACAAGTGCTGTACCCGATGGTGCTACCGTTAATGGCAAACCTGGCCGTTTCGCAGAAATCATCATCGAGGGTAAGGGTGTCGTGTCTAACCCCATTTATGTGCTTCAGGGCGACATCACCATCGAAGATGTTCAGGCTGAACTGGATAATCCCACCGGCATCAACACTGTGAAGACTGACGATACCGTTAACAACGGCAAGACCTACAGCCTCAGTGGTGCTCAGGTCAACAAACACCACCATGGCGTGGTGATCCGCAACGGTAAGAAGATGATTCAGAAATAATCATTTCTGACACATAACCTCACATTGCTCAGCGGCTCCATTTGGGAGCCGCTGACTTTTTTTTGTACATTATTTGGCAAAGCGGAAAAATATCCGTACTTTTGCAGTTTGATATAGGAGACCACGGCCCCCCGTCCCTACCCTCCCCGAGGGGATGGCATAGCTAATGGACTGACGGCTTCAACTTCTATAACTCCCTTAACTTCTTTAACTTCCCATAAAATCCCCAAAGAAACCCCTAAACCGAATAATATCAATAAATAAAAACCTTCAAGAATGAATCAGAATCAATCTGGTAGCAAATCCTACCTATTCTCTATTGTATTGGTTGCCGTCTTGGGCGGCTTACTCTTCGGTTACGACACCGCAGTGATCTCAGGTGCAGAGAAAGGTCTGCAGGCCTTCTTCATGGGAGCCAAAGACTTCACTTACACCGACGGCTGGCACGGGTTTACCTCAGCCTCGGCCCTCATCGGCTGCATCATCGGTTCGGCTCTCTCCGGCTTATTGGCCACACGTCTGGGACGTAAACGCTCGCTCATCATTGCCGGTATTCTGTTCTTCATCTCAGCCTTAGGTTCGATGAACCCGGAATTTCTGTTCTTCAAACACGGAGAACCCACATTCAATCTGCTCATCACCTTTAACATCTATCGTGTCATAGGCGGTATCGGCGTAGGATTGGCATCCGCCATCTGCCCGATGTACATCGGCGAGGTGGCACCCTCGAATATTCGTGGCATGTTAGTGTCTTGGAACCAATTCGCCATTATCTTTGGCCAGTTGGTGGTCTATTTCGTCAACTTCTTGATTCTTGGCGAGCATACCAATCCCATCATCGAATCTATCGGACAAGGCGTGAACGCCATAGCTCCAGGCAGCGACCCATGGACCATCGCCACCGGTTGGCGTTATATGTTCGGTTCTGAGGCCGTTCCCGCAGGCCTGTTCGCCTTGCTGATTTGTTTCGTTCCCGAGACTCCGCGTTACCTCGTGTCGATTGGCAAAGACGAGAAAGCCTTAGGCATCCTCGCTCGTATCAACGGCAGCGAGAAAGCCGCTACCATTCTGCATAACATCAAGGAAACCATCACCGTGAAGACGGAGAAACTGTTCACCTACGGTTGGGTGGTTATCTTCGTGGGTATCATGCTCAGCGTGTTCCAGCAGGCTGTCGGTATCAATGCTGTGCTCTACTACGCTCCCCGTATCTTCGGCGACATGGGCATGGAAGACCCGATGAAGGTCACTGTGCTGATGGGTATCATCAATATCCTCTTCACCCTCGTGGCTATCTTCACCGTGGAGAAATGGGGCCGCAAACCGCTGCTCATCACAGGCAGCCTTGGCATGGCCATCGGCGCACTGGGTGTGGCATTCACCTTCGGCAAACCAGGCATGGAGATAGTCACCGCCATCAGCATCATGGTTTATTCCGCATCGTTTATGATGTCATGGGGTCCCATCACCTGGGTGCTCATCGCAGAAATCTTCCCCAACACCATCCGTGGCGGTGCCGTGGCAATCGCTGTGGCTTTCCAGTGGATCTTCAACTTCATCGTCAGTTCCACGTTCGTGCCGATGTTCAACATGCACCTGAGCGAGGGCGACGACTTCGGACACTGGTTCACATATGGCCTGTATGGTATCATCTGTATCATCGCAGCCATCTTTGTCTGGCGTATGGTGCCCGAGACCAAAGGCAAGACGCTTGAGGACATGACAAAACTCTGGAAGAAGAACAAGTAAAGATACCCACCCCGGCCCTCCCAAAGTGAGGGAGATAGAGGTGAGAGGTTAGAAGCAAGTAGCAAGAGATTCGTACTAATGATGGACTATTGTCTGAACTCTTGAACTCCTGAACTCCTATAAAAATGAACATTCAACAATTGTTTGACGACAACATGACGGGGCGGCACTTCTCTTTTGAAGTGCTGCCACCGCTCAAAGGCACAGGAACGGAAAGCCTTTTCCGCACTATCGCCAAACTGAAGGAATTGGACCCGCTCTATATTAATATCACCACGCATCACAGCGAATATGTGTATAAAGAGGCGGGCGACGGACTTCTTGAGCGGCGCCGTGTGCGTCTGCGCCCCGGCACCATCGCCATCGCAGCTGTCATCCAACAGCGGTTCGGCATCCCCGTCATTCCGCATATCATTTGCAGCGGCACCACCATCGAGAATATCGAATACGAACTGCTCGATCTGCAGTTTCTCGGCATAGAAAACGTACTGTTGCTACGCGGCGACAAGGCCAAAGACGACCGTGTGTTCACCCCCACCCCGGGCGGACACACACATACCACCGACCTCATTCAGCAGGTCAAAAGATTCAATGAGGGATTCTTCGCCGACGGCACTCCTATTAAGAATCCCGGCCGGCCGTTCTCGTTTGGTGTGGCTTGTTATCCAGAGAAGCACGAGGAAGCACCCAATCTGGAGCAAGACATGCTCTACCTTAAGATGAAACAAGACTTGGGCGCCCAATATGCCGTTACCCAACTGTTTTTCGACAACGAGAAATACTACGAGTTTGTGCGGCAGGCACGCGAGATGGGCATCACCATCCCCATCATTCCGGGCATCAAGCCCTTCGCCAAATTGTCGCAACTGACAGTGGTGCCCAAAACCTTCCATTGCGATATACCGCAAGAACTGGCAGCAGAGGTTATCCGTTGCCACACCGACGAAGATGCACGCCGTCTGGGTATTGAGTGGGCCACCCGCCAGTGCCGCGACCTCTATGCTCATGGTGTCAACAACATCCATTTCTACACAGTCTCGGCCGTCGATGCAGTCAAAGAAGTGGTGAAGAGATTATTGTAAAAGTAAAAAACTGGGGTTGAGGCTATTGGGGCGAATAACCCCTATGAGGGCAATAAAGCCAATAAGATAAGATGCGTTTTAGCGAAGTCATCGGGCAGGAAGAAGTGAAAGCGCGGTTGCGCCAGATGGTGGCCGACAACCGTGTGCCTCACGCCATGTTGTTCTGCGGACCTTACGGCTGCGGCAAGATGGCCACGGCCCTGGCATTCGCCTCCTACCTGCTTTGCAAGACGCATGACAGCGACGACGACTGCTGCAACCAATGCCGGCAATGCGCCATGGTGCGACGTTGGGAACATCCCGACCTGCACTTCACTTTCCCCACCATCAAGCCGAAAGGGTCGCCTGCGGATTACAAGCCCATCAGTGATGACTTTATCCGCGAATGGAAACGGCTGCTCAGCGGCGGACCTTATTTCACCCTGCAACAATGGATGGAACAGCTTCCGGTAGAAAACCAGCAATCCATCATCACTGTGGCAGAAAGCGATGAACTGAGCCGAAAACTGAGTATCAAGTCAAGTCAGGGTGGTTATAAGGTGTCGCTTATCTGGTTGCCAGAGAAGATGAACGCCCAAGCAGCCAACAAACTGCTGAAACTGCTTGAGGAACCGCCCTCGCAAACGGTGTTCATCATGGTGAGCGAACATCCTGAACAACTGCTCGACACCATCATCAGCCGCACACAGCGAATCGATTTCCGCCGCATCAGCGAGGAAGACATCTATCAGGCGCTTATCAACCAGCGGGGCATCGACGAGGATGCCGCCCGGCGAATAGCACGCATCGCTGCCGGCGACTGGATGAAAGCTCTCGAAGAACTGGATGCGGGCAATGAGAACCGCCTGTTTCTCGACATGTTTATCATGCTTATGCGTTTGGCATACATGCGCAATGTGAAAGAACTGAAGAAATGGTCGGAAAACGTGGCCACCTTCGGCCGGGAGAAGCAAATACGCATGCTCACGTATTTCATGCGGCTCGTACGCGAGAATTTCATGTATAATTTCCAACAAAAGGAACTGAATTACATGACCGCCGATGAAGAGAATTTTGCACGCAATTTCGCACGGTTCATCCATGAGGGGAATGTCATCGAACTGACAGACAAACTTCAATTGGCCGTCCGCGATATCGGACAAAACGCTTCGGCAAAAATCGTGTTTTTCGATCTCGCGCTGTTTACGATTATGAAATTGAAATAAGCCTCAACCCGACCCTCTCCAAAGGGCGAGGGAGTAATTGGACCTGAAAGGGCGTGGAACAAAGAATAGGAGCAAGAGAAGACTCATGTAAAAGAGTTATTCTCCCCTCTTAATTAAAATATAAGAGATTCATGGATTACAAAAATATGAAATTCAAGATGGCGACAGGGTGCGACCGCGGACTCTGCCGCCGCGGCGTTGGCCGACAGGACAAGCAGTTGAACACTTACGACTGGTTGGCCGATGTGCCGGGCAATGCCGAGAGCACCGACCTGGTGGAAGTGCAATTTAAGAATACCCGCAAAGGCTATTACCACAATGTCAACGGGCTGGACCTGAAAAAAGGCGACATCGTGGCGGTGGAAGCCAATCCCGGACACGATATCGGCGTGGTGACACTCACCGGTCAACTGGTGAAACTGCAAATCAAGAAAGCCAATCTGAAATCCGCCGACGACATACGCCGCATTTACCGCCTCGCCAAGCAGGTGGATATGGACAAGTACGAAGAGGCGAAATCGCGCGAGCACGACACGATGATACAGAGCCGACAGATAGCCAAAGACCTCGGTCTGCAAATGAAAATCGGCGATGTGGAGTATCAGGGCGACGGTAATAAAGCCATCTTCTACTATATTGCCGACGAGCGCGTGGATTTCCGCCAACTCATCAAGGTGTTGGCAGACACCTTCCACGTGCGCATTGAGATGAAGCAAATCGGTGCCCGACAAGAGGCTGGCCGCATAGGCGGAACAGGTCCCTGCGGACGTGAATTGTGCTGTGCCACATGGATGAAGAATTTCGTCAGTGTGAGCACCAATGCCGCCCGGTTCCAAGATATCTCGCTCAGTCCGCAGAAACTGGCCGGCATGTGCGCCAAGCTGAAATGCTGCCTCAACTACGAGGTGGACAATTACATCGAGGCCGGGAAGAACATGCCTCCGCGCGACGCTGTGCTGCAAACGGCCGATAATGACTATTTCCCCTTCAAGGTGGATATTCTGGCCGGACTCATCACCTACTCTACCGCTAAAGGCATGGCTGCCAATATCGAGACCATCACAGCGGCAAGAGCACATGAAATCATCGAGATGAACAAACGCGACGAGAAACCGCTTTCACTGACCGACGATGACGAGAACCACGAGAACGACCGTCCCATCGACTTGCTGGAAAGTGAAAGCATCACCCGGTTTGACAAAAACAAGAAAAAGAAGAAAAAACGCAAGGCCGCCCCTCAAAACAACAAGCCCATGAGCAACGAACAGGTGGCCAACAACCCCAAAAACCAAGGCGTACCCCGCCAGATGAACAAGCGGAAGCGTCCACAAGGCGAACAACCGGAGTAATTGCTTTTTCTTGAGATGAGCAAGCGGAAACACTATCTACACACCCTTTTCATGCCACTGCTGTTGTGTCTGTGCATCACGGCAGTGGCATGCCATCCTTATACACAGTATGACGAATACCGACATACCGACGCCACAGGGTGGGACCGCGACAGTCTCCTCACCTTCGACGTGCCCGCCATCGAACAAGACGGCACCTATATCGAAGAACTGAACATCCGCACAGACAACAACTACCCTTTCCGTCAACTCTCATTGACCATTGACCAACAGGTACTTCCCTCCGGCAAACATATCATCGACACTTTAGACTTAGATATCTATGACAACGAAGGCGATGCCGCCGGAAAGGGTTTTTCCATCTACCAAAACCAATTGATTTTCAAATTTATCTCACTCCACAAGGGTGATTCCCTCCACATCAATGTAGGCCACAACATGCGGCGCCACAGCATTCCCGGCATCAACGATGTGGGTATAAAACTGGATCTTAGAGAAAAATAAGGTTTGAGATTTGAGGTTTGAGGTTTGAGATTTTAAAATACAGTTAGAACACTAAACACTAAACCTTAAACACTAAAACTTGCCATTACTCCTTCACTAACTCCTTTCTGCCGGCGTCGATGCGGAGGAAGATAAACAACAGGATTGTGAAGCCCCATAGCGACGAGCCGCCATAACTGAAGAATGGCAAAGGGATGCCTATGACAGGCGTGAGACCAAGCACCATGCCCACATTGACAAACACATGGAAGAAGAAAATTCCGAGCACACAATAGCCATACACTCGCCCGAACTTAAACGGTTGTCGTTCAGCCAGATAGATAATCCTTAAAATCAGCAGTAAGAACAATATCAGTACCGCCGAGGAGCCTAAGAAGCCTTCCTCCTCACCCACCGTGCAGAAGATGAAGTCAGTATCCTGCTCAGGCACGAACTTCAATTTCGTCTGCGTGCCATTGAGGAAGCCCTTACCAGCCAAACCGCCTGAACCGATGGCTATCTCACTCTGGTGCACGTTGTATCCCGCACCCGAGATATCCTCGTCCAAACCCAGCAGAACATTGATACGCGCGCGCTGGTGGGCTCCCATCACCTGATTGAGCACATAACTGGCCGAATAGAAAAAGATGATGCTGCCCAGCGAAAACAGTGCTATATACAGGTAATTGCGTACGCGCGAGCCCAATCCCTGATACATGAGGAATCCTATCAGCGCCGCACAGATAACCAATTGTACCCACACCACATCGAACGGTATGACATAGACCGAGAACAACAGGAATCCGAACGTGACCGTAAGTATATAACTCAAGATGCCTAGTGCTTTGCGCTTGTCATTGCAATAGACATAGACCATGGCAGAAGTGAATATCTGCACCAACAAAAGCACGACAAACTTACCCACCGACGTGGGCGTATTGAGGAGTTGCAACTGTTCATAGCGGATGCCCAAGACGAAATAGACGACCATGGCCACCCCCGCAAACAAGATGCTACCCGGCATTCCCTCACGATAGAACATAAGGAAGAACGACAGGTAGACCAAGGCTGAACCCGTCTCTTTCTGCCCGATAATCAGCATCATGGGGAACAGCACAATGGCACATGCTGAGATGAAATTGCGCATGTTCTGCATACTGAAGCCGTAGGCGCTCATGTATTTGCTGATGGCCAAGGCGGTGGCGAACTTGGCAAACTCGGCTGGCTGCAATCGCAATGGGCCCATCACCAGCCACGAACGCGAACCTTTGATTTCATGCGGATTGAAGATGGTACCGAACAGCAGCACCAGCATGACACCGTAAATCACATAGGCAAACGTGTCGTAGTAACGATTGTCGAGCAACAAAATGACCAGTCCCAGCACCAGTGACGTGCCTATCCACACTATCTGCATACCCGAGCGGGTTTCGAGACTGAACAGATCGGGATTCTCAAAACTATACGACGCGCCGCAGACACTGAGCCAGCCAAAAGCCAGCAGTGCCACATAGATAGCCACTGTCCACCAGTCGAGCGAGCGTATCACACTTGAGCCTTTATCGGTCTGCTTTGCCATAGTTGATATGATTACGTTGGATACTTGCCGCCTGAGCCTCAGACGATGACGACAACTTTCCCTTGATATACTGTTCCATCATCAGCGCGCCGATAGGCACACCGAACGTGGCGCCGAAACCGCCGTTCTCCACATAGACGGCGATGGCAATCTTCGGATCCTCCATCGGTGCGAATCCCATGAAAGCACTGTGGTCGCGTCCTCTGTTCTGCGCCGTACCGGTCTTTCCGCACACCGCATAGTCAGAACGGTTGGCACGACGGCAAGTACCGGCCTGCACAGCCCTGCGCATACCCTGAACCACCAGTTCGTAGGCACTGCGGGGCGCTTTCGTGTAGTGCTTGACGGTATAAAGAGAATCCAAAGGCGTGTCCTCAATCTCTTTCACCACATGAGGCGTGATGTAATAGCCACGGTTGGCGATGGTGGCACCCAGATTGGCTATTTGCAACGGGGTAAGCGTCACCTCACCCTGTCCGATGGCGATACTGATGACACCTAGCGCGTTCCACCCGTTTTTGAAAGCATTGTCGTAGAAATCGCCGTTAGGAATCATACCTCGCGCCTCGCCGGGCAAATCCACGCCCAGTTTATAGCCGAAACCCATGCTCACCATATAGTCGCGCCACACATTCATCGCATTCGACACGCCGTTGTATTTTTTGTTGGTCAGCATGTGATACAATCCCCAACAGAAATAACCATTGCAAGATGTGCCGATGGCAGGTATCAGGCTGAGGGGCGAGCCGTGGCCGTGACATCCCACACGCATACCCGAATAGACAAATCCGCGGTGGCAGGGATAGTTGGTGGCCTCGGTGATGATATCCTCGCTGAGGAACGTGAGCGCCTGCGAGGTTTTGAATGTCGAGCCCGGCGGATAAGTACCCATGATGGCACGGTTGAGCAACGGTTTCATCGGGTCGCGACTCAATGCCAAGTGGTTCTTTCCGCGCTGGCGGCCAATCATCATGTGCGGGTCGTACGAAGGACTTGACACCAGGCACAATATCTCGCCCGTGGAAGGCTCAATGGCCACGATGCTGCCCAGTTTGCCCTCCATGAGACGCTCGCCGAGGCTCTGCAAGTCTATATCGATGCTCAACGTCAGGTTTTTGCCCGGCGTGGGCTGCGTGTCATATTCCCCGTTTTGGTAGTTGCCCTGTATGCGGCCGCGCGAGTCGCGCAAGAGCACCTGCACACCTTTCTTGCCGCGCAAGAAGGTCTCGTATGAGCTCTCCACTCCCACCTTGCCGATATAATCGCCGGGCTGGTAGTAATCATCCTTCTTGATGTCAGCAGGCGACACTTCTGCCACATCGCCCAACACCAGCGCCGCATTGGGATATTCATATTGGCGTACACTTCGTTTCTGGATGTAAAAACCCGGGAAACGGTGCGATTTCTCGTAAAAAAGGCTGAACTCCTGATCGGACAGTTGCGACATGAACACCTGTTGCGTGTAAGGCGAATAACCCGGGTTTTTCGAACGGTCTTTGATGTCACTCATACGCCGTTCGAAATAGTCGGGTGTGATGTCGAGCGTACGACAGAACTCCAACGTATCGAGCACTTGGAGCGAATCTTGTTGGCTGCCCACCTCGTTCATCACCACCATGATGTCGTATGAGGGCTTATTATACACCAACAGTTTGCCGTTTCGGTCAGAGATGATGCCTCGCGACGGATATTCCACCTTCTTCAGAAAAGCGTTGCTGTCAGCGTTTTTCTTGTAGTCGGGGCTCATAATCTGGAGATAGAACAAGCGGATGATGTACATCACCACTACGGCAATGGCCACACCACCTATCACCCAACGTCGTTTGTCAAGTTCATACTCTTTCATTCTTTTTTCCTCTCATTCATCATTTAGTCCAGCTTATCATTCTTGTCGTATTAGAAGTTTTGATCCTTGCTCAACCGCAAGGCTTCATTCTTTGCGTTTCTGTGCCATCTCCAGCAGCATGATGAGCAATATCGTGAGCACACTGCTGCCGACGATGCGCTCTATCCACTGCATCCAATTGAAGAAGGCAAACATCTCCAATGTGTAAAACGCCACACAATAGATCACAGTGGAGATGGTGACGTAATAGAAATATTTGAGACGGCCGAGTTCCGCCACAGAAGGACGGGCATCTTCCGCCAACTCACGCGTGACGAACAAATCGAGCAACACGGGTTGTATCATGCCCAACAGCGTCATCGAGCATGCCCCCACGCCAGGTGTATTCTGGAAGGTATCCATCAACAATCCGAGCACGAACGACTCTACGATGATTGCCCATCGGGGGTAATTACGACGCATCTTCAGCACAAAGAAGATATACAGCAGCGGTGTGGCCACGCCGTACAACGAGATGTGATTGAGCACAAACACTTGCACCAATCCCAAAGCGAGAAAACTTAACAGATGTTTCAGATAACTAAAATCCATGCTACTGCCCTCCCCTGTTACTTTTTCACTTCAAGGGCTTCCACAGCCTTCTCTTCCAACTCTGCCTGCTCGTTTTGCCTACGGGCATAGCGTATGACACACACATTGCGCAACTGCGCATAATCCGTCGTCAGATTCACTTTCAAACGATATGACAATCCGTCGCGAGAGTCAAGTTGCTCGGTCACCACACCCACCATCAGCCCTGCGGGAAAGACAGTGGAATAGCCGCTGGTAACGATGGTGTCGCCCGTCTCGAACTTCGCATGACGGGGCACATCATCCACGTATGCCACATTGCTCGGGCCTCCATTCCAGTGGAGATAACCGAAATAGCCTCTGCCCTGAATGGCGCAACTGATGTTTGATTTCTCGTTGAGCACCGGTATCACCACTGAATAATGGGCAGAAGTCATATAGACAATACCCACCACGCCAGTGCCGCAGGCCACACCCATGTCGGGCATCACGCCGTCGGCCTCACCTTTGTCTATCGTCATCAAGTTGTTGGGTTTGTGCACCGAGTTTCCTATCACTTTGGCGGCAATGGTCTGTAGCGAGTCGATTTCCAAACCGCGCCGCACTTGGCCTGTGGTGTCAGCACGCTCCAGTTCTTCCAGTCGGGTACGCAGCGCGTTCACCTCCTGCTCCAACTGTAAGTTGCGTACAGTCAGGTCCTCATTCTCGCCACGCATGTGGAAGAAAGCGCCCACCCAAGCGTCGGCCTCCATCACCTTGCCTGTGATGGCGTTGGCTGATGAGGACCACACACTTGCATGGTAACTGCTGTACTGAAACAGCAGCACCAATCCCACCACCTCTAATAAAATGAATACGAACCAGTGGTTATGCCGTGAGAGAAACTCTAATAGATTGCGCACCGCCCAGAAATTTATAAAGGCTGGCTCTACCCGTTAACACGCGTGAGGCCAGCCTGTGTCGTTTATCTCATGAGGAACGAGAAGCGGTCAACATTCTTCAATGCCACACCCGCACCTTTTGCCACGCTGTGCAACGGGTCTTCTGCGATATGGAAGGGGATGTTGATTTTGTCGTGCAGACGTTTGTCGAGTCCCCTCAACAATGCACCGCCTCCGGTGAGATAGATACCGTTGTGGACGATATCGGCATACAACTCAGGGGGTGTCTGTTCCAATGCTGACAGCACCGCATTTTCAATCTTGGCGATGGTCTTGTCCAGACAGTGGGCAATCTCCTGATAACACACAGGCACCTCCATGGGCAGAGCCGTGATACGGTTAGGACCGTGCACGATATAGTCTTCGGGCGTCTCATCGCCCAGGTCGGTCAATGCGCTGCCCACGTGTATCTTGATACGCTCGGCCATACGCTCAGACACCTTCACATTGTGCTGGCGGCTCATGTACTCCTGAATGTCGGCAGTCAAGTCGTCGCCGGCAGTACGGATGGAGTTGTTCGACACAATACCGCCCAGTGAAATGACGGCAATTTCAGTGGAACCGCCACCTATGTCGACAATCATGTTGCCCTCGGGAGCCTCGACGTCGATACCGATACCGATAGCGGCGGCCATCGGTTCAAATATCAGATACACATCGCGGCCGTCGGCATGTTCGGCAGAGTCGCGCACAGCGCGCAATTCCACCTCAGAAGCGCCAGAAGGCACACCGATGACCATACGCAGTGAAGGCGAGAACAGACGGCTACCGGAGTGAACCATCTTGATCAGTCCGCGCATCATCTGCTCACAGGCTGTAAAGTCGGCTATCACACCATCGCGCAGCGGACGGATAGTGCGTATATTGTCATGCGTCTTCTCATACATCAGTTTGGCTTTCTCGCCCACGGCTATCATCTTGTCTGTCCGTCGGTCGAGCGCCACCACAGATGGCTCGTCCACCACTATCTTATCATCGCTGATGATAATGGTATTGGCGGTACCCAAGTCCATCGCTATTTCTTGTATAAAAGAAAAGAATCCCATCTTAAGTGATTTGTGAAAAGTAATAAGTGAAAAATCGGGAGTGGAGGGGGGGGGAAGTGGAGGAGTGAAAGAGTGGAGGAGTGGAGACAATAGCCCTCAAATAGTGAAGTATTCTCTAACCTCCGACCTCTAACCTCTAGTCTCTAAAGACCAGCGAAATACCCGTGAATGGCGGTGTCGTAGTGTGAACTGACGCCAAAGGCGCGAGTAGCGAACATACGACGGTCGGCCAGGTTGGTGTATGCGCCTTTTTCCTTGAGGATGTCGAGCAGCACGCCATATTCGGCTTTGCTCGGCACGATGACCACATCATTGAAGTTTTTGGCACCGGCACGGATAAGTGAAATGCCGCCTATATCGATTTTCTCAATGATGTCAGCCTCAGAAGCGCCACTAGCCACGGTATCCTCAAAGGGATAAAGGTCTACGATGACGAGGTCAATCTCGGGAATCTCGTATTGTGCCATCTGCTCACGGTCAGACTCCAAGTCACGGCGACCCAGAATGCCACCGAACACTTTGGGATGAAGCGTCTTGACACGTCCGCCGAGAATCGACGGATAGGTGGTCACACTCTCCACCGTTTGGCATTCATAACCCAACGACTCGATAAATTTCTGTGTACCTCCAGTAGAAAGGAATTTTACCCCTTCTTCATTCAATTTTTTCAGCAACTCGTCCAATCCGTCTTTGTGAAAAACGGAGATAAGTGCGGTTTTTATTTGTTTTTTGTCAGTCATAAATATGTCACTTGGAAAATTGTTGCAAAGTTACTTTAATTCGCGTGCAAAACAAAAGATTTTTCAAACTCTTTTTCCTTAATAAAGTTAAAATAAAAAAACATTGACCTAAATCAAAAAAAAGATTGTATGTTTTCTCTTATCCCTACCATGCCATGAACGGAAAATTAAACTTTTTTATTTTGAAACCGTCTAAATTACAAAAAAATCCTCATCACATGTAGGTATTTCGAAATAAAGATGTATCTTTGCACCAACAAAATGTAGGTATTACCTGCATCATAAATGAAAAAATTTAACATTGTTAAACCAATAAAAATTTATAAAGAATTATGGCATACGTAATTGGTGACGACTGTATCGCTTGCGGTACCTGTATCGATGAATGCCCCGTTGGAGCAATCTCCGAGGGTGACAAGTATTCAATCAACCCTGATGAGTG
>JAEEGL015281037.1_pt1 | contig 36443 bp, 48 predicted proteins | sample 9134231 | NCBI WGS metagenome assembly JAEEGL01 (sample SAMN16246548, study PRJNA631951) | gut metagenome | biome: gut microbiome; feature: rumen; material: fiber-attached | host: Bos | place: Iran: Karaj | collected 2018-10 | reverse complement strand
TCTCAAGCACATGACCATCCGCAAGGGTGTTCGTGGTGATGAGACTGTGGGCGGTTATGCTTCCGGTGCGGAGCTCCGGCCTTACAAATCCGATGGCAAGGGTGCTACCGACACCGGTGCATTCTTTGGCCGTACTCTGACCACCTACCTGGGTGATGTGGTAGAGGAATTCGATCCTTACCAGCTCTTCTCCACCGTTTATGGTGAATCCTTCAGCTCCCTGACTGACCGCAAGGAGGCAGACATTGTGCGTGACATGGCTCTGGCTATGGCCAAGCATGTCTCCAGCAAGCTGGGCAAGGCTCTCTTCGCTGCAGCTCGCACCACTCCTGCCGGAAGCACCACCATGACTCTCTTCGATGGCTTTGACACCATTGCTGCCAAGGAGATCTCCGATGGCAATCTGGCCATAGCTGCTGGCAACTATGGCGAATTCGATGCCATCACTGCTGCCAATGCCGGTGATGTGCTGAAGGCCATCTACTCCAATGCCTCCGATGAGCTCAAGGAGAGTGACAACCTGAAGATGTATGTCTCCCAGGCCATCCTCGATAAGTATGAGGAGTGGTGCCTCGCTACTCTCGGTGCTGTGGCCTACAATCAGACCTATGCCCAGAATGTGCTGCACTTCAATCGCAATGTCGAGATTGTGCCGATGGTCGGCCTGAAGGGCTCCAGCTACATCCACTTCTCCACCAAGGAGAATATGCTGGTGGGCATGGACCAGCAGTCCGATGCCGAGAAGGCCAAGATCCGTGAATGCGACAATCCGAAGGCTCTCCAGTTCTTCATGTGCCTCTTCTGGGGTGTGCAGTTCCAGAGCATCAAGCCTGAATTCCTCTTCGTGGCCAAGCTGAATGCTGCCTCCGATCCGGCTGTCACCGGTGATGCTCTCATCGATAACCTGTCTGCCGAGGCTGGCAGTGTGAAGCGCACCTATGCCACTTCCGATGGCTCCGGTGTCACTGCTGCTGTGACTTCCGAGAATTCGAGCTGGCTCACTGTGGCTGTCTCCGGTAACAAGGTGACCTTCACTCGCACTGCCTATGCCCATGCCGTATCCGGTGACAATCCTAGAGTAGCCACTGTGCGTGTCTCTGCCAAGAGTGGTGCAGCCTACCTGGATGTGACTGTCAAGCAGGCAATGGCCAGCGAGTAGTCTCTGATCCCTAGAAATCCCATAGATTATGAATCTCGGAAATCTTGACTTCAAAATCGGTGGCATCAATCCCTCAGGGATTGGTGCTACCATCTATCGAATTGCCAAGAAGGACATCCTTGCATGGCCTTCCATCGGCAATGATCCCGATGCCTCTACCGGCACTGTGGATTCCCTGTCGAAGTACAGTGGAAACTTCACTCTCGCTGAGGATGCTGTGTGGGATAAGCTCTACTCCACCCAGGGAAAGGGCAAGGCCACTTTCGAGGTGACCGGTGAGGTGGACTGCAAGATGTACACCAATAAGGCTTCCCTCTCTTTCCCCGATCTCACTGCCGAGGCACTGGCCTTCTGCAAGGCTGCTGCCAATGGTGACTTCGTATTCATCGTGAAGGCTGCTGGCCGATTCCATGTCATCGGATCCCCTGACTACAGGGCCACCATCTCTCCGACTGGTGACACCGGTGATGCTGCTGGATCTGCCAAGGGTGTCTCCTTCGAGGTCGAATGTCCTGATGTGACTCCTCTCCCTCTGTATGTGGGTGAGCTGACACTCTCTGATGGCACTCTCGACTGCTCCGATGGCAGCTTCACTCCTGCCTCCTAGGCATGAATCAGGAGATTCTTGAGTATCTGAATAGTGCAGAGCCAGACTTCAGTGCTGGCTTTGCACTTTTTTGCCGTTACAGCAGGAATGATGCTCTGAAGAATTGGATCTCCAGGAAGCTGGATATGCCAAAGCTCCTGTATGAGCTGGAGAAGCTCTCCAGGACCACAGTATCCATCAATCCCAAGGAATCCCTAGATGTGGCCAGATATGCCCAAAGCAGGCCTTCTCCGGAGCCTCCTGCACAGGATCCGGTGAGTGTGCCTGTCATCGAGCCTTCCATCTCCTTCAAGACCTTCGATGAGAGAAAGACCAGAAGGGCAGACCTTCCTGCCGAATTGCAGGCAGTGTATGATGAATGCGCCTCTGACTTCAAGCTCCGGAGAGGTCTCCATGAGAAAATGAAGATGGCCACCACCAATGCAGACAGGGCCATCTACCGGCAGAGAGTCATCGAGACCGATGCCAGGATTCGGGCCGGTTTTGCCGAGATAGATGACTATCTCACCAGGCAGGCCGAAGAGAAGGCCAAGGCCGATGACTTCAAGGAGAGCACTGCCAGGAGCTATGTCTCCAGAGCTCTCAAGAAGGACAAGCTGACCGGTGCCCAGAAGGCCACTCTCAAGGCCAGGGTGCAGGCTCTCCAGGCTCATGGCTGTACACTGGATGCCAAGACCATCTCCAAACTCCAAGCACTAAAAATCCTTTAATTCACAATCACTATGGAAGTATCTGTCATTGACCTTATCAAGCAGATGACCTATGTCATCCCCAGCATCATTGCTGCCACCTGCACCATCACTGCTGCCATTCATGGCATCTTCAAGATTGAGAAGCCTTGGGTGAATCATCTCATCTCCTGGGTGATCTCCATCCTGTGTGCTCTCGGTTTCGTGGCCTTGAATGGCCTCACCTTCGGTCTCGGTGGCTGGGACTATGCCATCGGAGCTGTGTGTGGTCTCATCACCGGTTCTGCAGCCAATGGTGTGTATGATTGGGAAGCCATCAAGGCCTTCTTCGATGCCATCACCAATATCTTCACCAAGAAGTAGCCACTACCTAAGCCTCCAATAATTATTTGTCCCAAGTAGCCGGAGAAATCTGGCTACTTTTGTTTTGTGAATAGGTCAATTACCATATTGAAAGAAGAGGACTTGGAGAATATCCGGCATTGGGCCGAGCTGAGATTCTCCCTCTCTGAGATTGCCACCATGCTGATGGTAGATATGTCAGAGCTCAGGCTTGCACTCCAGAATCCAAAATCGGATATCTCCATAGCCTACAACTCCGGCAAGGTCTCCAGCCAGATCAAGAGGAGAGAAAAGCTCCTTGAGCTGGCCAATGCTGGGAATGAGTGGGCCATCAAGATCCTGGATGGCTATGAGGTCAAGCAGACCGAAGAAGAATTGATGCCATGAGAAGAGTAAACAGAGACAATGAGACACTGGACCTGATGGCCAGGAAGATGGAGAATGACTCCATTGTGCTCACTGCCGGTCAGCAGGCTCACTTTGACCGGCTCAGAGATGCTTACACACACTGGCTCTCCAATCCACTGCTCTCCGATAACCGGATGAGAGACTACATGATGGCCACACATCATGTCTCCACCAATCAGGCCTACCGAGACATTGCTCTCCTGAAGCTGCTCTTTGGCTCTGTGGCTGTGGCCAATAAGGAGCAGATGAGATACAAGGCCAATTACCTGTATGATGCTGCTGCAGCAGCAGCTTTGGCCGGTAATGATGCCAAGGCCAAGGCTCTCACCAAGATTGCCGATGGCATTGTCAAGAATAACCGGCTGGATGAGGCCGAGGGTGAGGACTTCCCCTGGGAGGATATTGTGCCTGTGGACATGTCCCTCTCTGTGGATCCTTCGGTCATCGGCATTGATCCCATCCCCAATATCAGGGAGAAAGCTGCCAAGCTGCTGAAGCAGTACAGTGAGGAAATTGATGGACCGGCACCTATTCCCGATGAGCAGTAAGGAAAAATACCTGAATAGGGCCCAGCAGGAGGCTCTGGCCATAGCAGCTCACACAGAGATTGACATCTGTGGGAGAAGATTCGGTAAATCCTTCGGCATTGTCTCCCTCCGGATCAAGCGGAATGTGGAATTCATGCCAGGATCCACCGGATGCTTTGTGGCCAGCAGCTACAAGCAGGCTCACATGAGGACTCTTCCGGCAGCTCTTTCCGGCCTCTCCGAATTCGGCTGGATCGAGGGTGTGCACTATGTGGTGGGCAAGAGGCCTCCTGGCAGGCTAGGCTATGGCAAGCCAATCATTCCTCTCCAGAATTTCGATGATGTGGTCTCCTTCTACAATGGGGCCCAGATGGTCATTGTCTCCCAGGATGTGAGGATGAGCTCCAACTCCATGACATTCGATTGGGTGATAGGTGATGAGGCCAAGGGCCTGAATTTCGATAAGCTCAAGGATGAGACCTTCCCTGCCAATGGTGGTACCAGGAGATACTTCTCTGACTGCCCCTGGCACCATTCCATCCTCTTTGTCTCCGATATGCCGGTGCTCAAGAGTGGCCGGTGGCTGCTCAATTACCGAGAGAAGGCCACTCCTGACATCATCGAGACCATCAAGGGACTCCTGGTGCTGAGATGGCAGGTCAAGGCCTGGGAGGATGAGAAGAGACGGAAGGATGAGCTGGGCCGGATTGACTCCATGCTCTCCCAGCTCCGGAGGAAGGCTGTGCTCTACAGGGAGTGGTCCACTTTCGAGAATGTGGATGTGGTGGGCCTGGATTACATCCGGCAGATGAAGAGGGACCTTCCTCCCCTGGTATTCCAGACCAGCATCCTGAGCAAGAGGATAGAGAGGCTCAGGGATGGCTTCTATCCAAACTTCCGAGAGAATATCCACACCTATATCAACAACAACAATACTCCCCTGCAGGACATGGGCCTGGGGAATCTGGAGGCCGGTACTGACTATGGCTGTCTCCTGGATGGTGATGTGGATCTGAAGGCTCCCATTTCCATTGCCTTTGACTTCAATGCCAATATCAACTGGATGGTGTGTGGCCAGAGGGATGGCATGAGGCTCAAGGTCATCAAGAGCTTCTATGTGAAGTATGAAAGGAAACTGAGAGAGCTGGTGGATGACTTCTGCCACTACTACAGAGCTCACATCAGCAAGGAGGTGGTATTCTACTATGACACCACAGCCTTGGGCAGTAACTATGCCGTATCGGATAAGGACTTCAAGGCCATCATCGTGGAGCAATTCAATAAGCATGGCTGGTATGTGGAAGAGCACTTCATCGGCAAGCCTCTCAAGCACACCGAGAAGTACACCATGATTGACCAGGGATTCACCGGTGCTGCCGGTCTGCTGCCGGTATTCAATAAGGAGAATAATGAGGCTCTGCTCATAGCCATCTCTATGGCAGAGGTCCGGATCACTGCTGGCCAGGGATGGCACAAGCACAAGGGCGGTGAGAAGCTGATGGAGACCGAGGATGACCTTCTGGAGCACCGTACCGATGGCACAGATGCCTTTGATACACTCTACATCGGGAATTGCACCGATCCTTACAATATAGGCCTGATGGGTATCGGCTCTGCAATGTAGCTGGCCGAGAAAAAAAGTGTCAGGCATATATGGCGAATTCGATGAGGATTGCCGGTCCGGCCACAGGACAGGGCTTGGAAGAGGGAATCGCAAAACCTTCGACCTTCGGAAAAAATGTCCTATTCTCTTGATTGAATGTCAGATGGATGGATTCATCTTTGGCGGTATCCGGTGCTTGAATGTCCTAAATGCACTTAGGCCGGTAATGTAACTTTGTTTCCTACTATGATACATGCCTCAAGAATACATGAATTGGTGCAGCAGCTCCAGGTGTTTTCCATCAAGTGGGTGGCCACTGATGGAGAGCTGGTGAGTGTGGCAAGATGCCGGTGCACATCCTTTCATGGAGCCGGTGATACACTGAATATCCTCATCATTCCATCCGGAGAAGTGAGGACTGTGAATCGGAATACTATTGTGGAATTTAACGGAGAAGAAGTAATACTATGAGTATCAAATCATCTGCTGCTTTGTCCATCATTGATGGAGTGCAGCTCTTTCCAGAGATCCAGACCATCCTGATGACAGACTCATCGGATGCCTTCAAGGTGGAGAAGGACCTGCAGGCTGAGGTCATCGGGCCATACAAAGTGGCTCCCTGGGGACCGGATAACCTGCTCCCGAATCATGTGCTTGACCGAGTGGAGAAGGGTGACATTGTGGGTGCCAATCTTCGCTTCAATCGAGATGTGGCCTTCGGTCTTGGTCCCAAGCTGGTGAAGGCAGTTGAGAGGGATAAGTATGGCAGGGTGCTGGAATGGGCACCGGTGGAAGATGGTCCCATCTTCGAGTGGTTTGAAGCCAATGACATCCCCCTGTACATGCAGGAGCAGCTCACTGACATCACCTATTTCTACAATGCCTTCCCTGAGCTCATTCTCTCGGAGGACTTCAGTAGCATCCAGTACATCCGGCACAAGGAAGCTGTATTCAGCAGGTGGTCCATGATGACCAAGGATGGCCTGATCAACTGGCATTATTATGCCGATTGGGCCCAGAATCCCACTCAGAAGGATATCACTGCCACATGGGTGCTTGATGAATTCGATACCATGAAGGACCTGAAGATCCAGGCAGCGAGGAAGAAGAGCCGGAGATTCATCTTCCCTGTGTACATGCCTTCCCCTGGCAAGCCTTACTACTCCAGACCTGAATGGTACTCCATCTTCATGAGTGGATGGTATGACCACAGCACTATGGTTCCGGAGCTGAAGAAGGCCATCCTCAAGAATCAGCTTGGGGTGAAGTTTATCATCTATGTGGCCCAGGAATACTTCGACTTCATCTGCAGGCAGGAGGGAGTGGATCCTCACAACAGGGAGGAATACAAGAAGATTGTGGACCGAGAGAAGAAGGCCTTCAATGAATTCCTCTCCGGAGAGAAGAATGCCAATAAGGCCATCCTGGCCATGAAGCAGAAGATAGCCACAGCCTCCGGTACGATGGAGACCAAGTGGATTGAGATTGTGCCCATCGACAACAAGCTCCAGGGCGGTGAATACATCGATGACACCGAGAGCACTGCCAATATCATCTGCTATGCTATGGGTGTGCACTCCTCCCTCATCGGTGCCACTCCTGGCAAGAGCAGCTCCACTCTTGGAGGCACTCAGGCCAGAGAGCTCTACCTGATGAAGCAGGCCTGCATGAAGCCTATTGTGGACCGAGTGATGAGGCCTCTCCGAGTGGTCAAGGCATTCAATAAGTGGGATAAGGATGTGTACATCAATGTGCCGGAATACATCTTCACCACACTTGACCAGAATAAATCCGGCAAGCAGGAATCAACTAACACTGAAGCATAAGCCATGATAGTATCTGGATACTCTGAGATGAAGCCTTTCCTCCCTGCAGTGGAGATGAAGAGTGCTTCCACCACCATCTTTGATGATGCACTTGAAGTGGCCCAGGATGACCTGGTGACCACCATCATCGGCACTGACCTTGAGGCTCTGCTGGAAGCAGCCAAGGCCACTCCCGACACACATGCCAAGCTCCGGAAGCTCTGCCAGCGAGTCATCTCCCAGCAGGCCTTCCTCAAGAGCATTCCAGATCTGGACCTGGTGCTCACTGATGCAGGCTTCGGTGTGGTCAGCAATGAAAAGACCACAATGGCCAGCAAGGACAGGGTGCAGAGCCTCACTACCAATATGAAGGCCAAGCTGGATGACAGCAAGGATGCTCTGGTGCTCTACCTGCTCAAGACCACTGCCTATGAAGCCTGGAGAGGGACTGAGGAATTCGGAAGGATCTCCGATGGCCTCATCCTCACCTATGGGGAATTCAAGGATGTGGCTGTGCTGAACAATGTGACTGCCCAGGTCTATCCCCAGAGCTGGGGAGACTTCCTGAATCTCAATTCTGCTCTGAATGTGGCCTTGATGACCGATGTGGCCAGCTACATCTCCAAGGACTATGCTACCGAGCTGATTGAGAAGGTCAGGGATAAGGAGGTCATGATTCCCGATGAGAAGAAGGTGCTGAAGCTGGTGAAGATTGCCATCAGTGCCTTTGCTCTGGGAGACACTGCCACCGGCCTGGAGCAGACTCTCAAGGCTGTGGCCTTCATGAAGGAGCATCCTACTGAATTCCCTACCTTCATCGATTCTCCTGAGGCCAATGCACTTGACCTGAAGCACAGTGATACACCTATATTTTCAATGCTATAATGAAAAGATTCTTTCAAGCCATCAAGCAATTCTTCACTCTCCGATTCAAGAAGGGTGAGAGACTGGATCTGGTATATCCCATCTCCTGGGAGACCATGAGCCAGGAAGATTTCCGGAATGTGTGCACCATCCTCTCCCAGCCTCATGGCCGGAAGGAGACTCTCTTCCTGTGCCTGTGTGCACTGGCCCACATCCGGCCTGACAATCCAATCAAGTATGATCCGAGAGCCATCAAGGATAACCTGGTATTTCTCATCGGAGGCAAGAGCTATGTCATCACTCCAAAGGTCATCCAGGAGAGCTGCAGCCAGCTTGAATACATCCTCGATGATGTGGGCCTGGCTCCCTGTCCACTGCCCAAGGTGGACCGGAAGATCTTCGGCTTGAGCTTCGAGAAATACTATGAGGCCGATGCCTACATGCTCCAGTATGCTGCCGATGAGGGCAAGAATGAGAAGTGGCTCAAGGAGACTTCCAAGGTCCTCACAGATGGCCGAGTCAGGAAACTGCTGGACTGGCAGAAGAAGGGCCTGGTGATCTGGTGGAATGGTGTGAAGAAGTACATGATGCAGAAGTATCCCTATGTGCTCCAGGAAGGCCAGTCCATCTCTGACCGTACTCAGACTGATATCCTGTATGACTTGCTGGAGGTCATGAATGACCACAAGCCTCAGGAGAATGAGAAGATCCTGAAGAGTGATGTGCACTCGGTATTCTACACACTGAATCATATCTACTACGAAAATGCTCACAAGTAACTATCTGCTTTCCTCTTTTTCCTCCCTCAAGGGATTCGATTCCCCAGCCGATCAGATTCTCCAGGGCAATGGCTATGATGGCATCATAGACATCCTGGAGAATATGAGAGGTGTGGTCTATCCCTGTGTGATTCTGGAGACCGGCAGCTCCGGCTCAGTCCAGGTCATTGAAGGGCCTCTTGACACCTTCACTCAGTCTCTTTGGGTGATGGGTGCTCTTGGCCGAGGAGAGGATGAGGCCAAGCTCTTCAAGGACATGAAGGATCTGGCCATGAAACTCTTTGCCAAGCTGCTGCAGGATAAGGCAGAGGGTGGCCATCCGGAAGTGGAAGAGCTGGATCACCAGAGATTCACCTATATGCCAAGGTATGGAGGGCCCAATGCCAGAGGCTATGAGCTGGTGCTCACCTTCAGGGAGAATAAATCCCTGCTCCTTACCGATAATGACTTCAAGCCGGTCCCTCCGGCACAGCAAGGAGAGTAACAGATGGCCGAGAGCAGCTCATACAAGCAGATGGCCGAGAGGTGGGCCGAGATTGTCATAGAGAGATGGATCCGGAAGATCCAGGTGCTTGACATCGGCTCCACCGGTGAGCTGCTTAAATCCCTGCAGTCTCATGTCACCTTGGATGCCAAGGGAGATCCGGCCAAGATCACCTTCACCTACCTGTACTATGGCATCTTCACTGACATGGGTGTGGGTAAGGATGTGAAGATTGGAGAGGCTGGCCGAGGCAATAACCGAAGGAAGAAGCCTTGGTATTCTTCCGTATTCGAGAATGAGGTGGCCACTCTTGGCAGGCTGATGGCCGAGAGGTATGGCTATGATGCAGCCACTCTTCCTCTCAGAGCTTTCCAGGGAATGACTCACAGAGGCTACAATGATGCAGCATACTATGAACTCTTAAAGAAGAAATAATGGCGAATACTGTCTATACCGAGAGTGTGGTCACTCTCAATGGCACTCAGGCTGAAGCCACCTTGAATGCTCTGAAATCTTCTGCCGATGACCTTCGGAAGAAGATGATTGAGGCTACCAAGATTGGTGACACCGAATCTGCTGCCAAGTACCAGAAGCAGCTTGACCAGATCAATAAGGCCATGAAGGGCATCAAGCAGGAGACCAAGGATTACTCCGAGCTGATGAAGAATCTGAATGGTGCCAATCTGAATACTCTGGCCAAGGCCTATTCCAATCTGAATAAGCAGATCAAGAATCTCACTCCTGGCACCGATGAATTCATCAAGAAGAGCCAGCAGCTCAAGCAGGTGAAGGCCAGGATGGATGAGATCCAGCAGGGCATCAGAGGCAATCACAAGACTCTTGACTCCCTGAAGGGCCTGCTTCCCAAGCTGGGCCTTGCCACCTTCTTTGCTGCTGCCGGTAAGGCTGTGATTCAATTCGGCAAGGATGCCATCTCTCAGACACAGCTCATCGGTGACCGGTGGGGCCAATTCACTCATGGCATGAAGAGTGCCTACAATTCCTTTGTGGCAGACCTTTCCTCCGGCAAGGGATGGAAGGAACTCATCCAGAATATGAGGGACTCCTACAATGTGGGCAAGCAGGTGGAAGCCATGCTGGATGAGCTCTTCGAGAGGCAGAATTCCCTCACTCTCACAGAGGCCGAATACAATGTGGAGATTGAGAAGAATAAGCAGATCATGAGGGACCAGACCAAGACTGCAGAGGAGAGGCTTGCTGCCTCCAATGAGGTCTTGAGGCTGGAGAGAGAGCTGGCCGAGGAGAAGAAGAGCATTGCCCAGCAGGAGGCCGATGCCTACAAGATGGAGCTCCAGCAGAGGACCAAGCTCACAGATGCCGAGATGGAGGCCTTCATCGAGGAATACAATCAGAATCGGGACCTGATCCAGCAGGCCACCGATTATCAGACTGAATATGACAGGCTTCAGCAGAGTGTGGAAAGATGGCATACTGCACTGATGACATCGGATGATGCTCTCACAGATGAGCTCACTCAAAATCAGTATGACCTTGCAGTAGAGGCCTTCAATGCTTTCAAGGAAGGAGCTGACCAGACTGTGGCATATTGGGCCGATGTCATCAATCGGTACAATCTCGGCAATGATGAGATGGTATCCAATTATGTGCAGGCTCTGGCCAAGCAGAAGAATGCAGAGGCCGATTACTACCGGAGCACATCCAGGACTGCCAGCACCAATTCCTCCCTCCGGAAGCAGATCCGGCAGGAGCAGGCCAAGGCTGCTGAGGATGCCTTCAAGAAAGAGGTGGATGCCTCTGACCGGCACTTCAAGGAGCTGCAGAATCAGGCCAAGCAGGCCTATGTCAATGGTGAACTCTCGGAGCAGCAGTACCAGAATCGAATCACTTCCATCCAGGAGCAGTCCCTCAGGGCCAAGATTGCCATTGCCGAGAGGTACAAGAAAGAGACTCTGGAGTATGAATCACAGCTTCTGGATATGGCTGTCAAGGAAGAGCAGGAGCTCCGGAAGGTGCTTGAGCAGGCTCAGGCTGATGTCGATAAGGTCATGGCCGAGCTGGAGAAGGAGGCCGAGAAGGAGATAGAGGCTGCTATGGCCGAGCTGGACAAAGAGATGCAGGAGCAGATCCAGCATCTTCTTGACCTTGCAGATCAGGCCGAAGAGGTCCGAGCTGCCTTGGATCCACAGACTGCACTTGGTCAGCAGCTTGAGGCAGAGATAGCCTCCCTGCAGGAGATGTATGACAATAAGATGCTCTCCGAAGAGGAATTCCAGAAGGCCAAGCAGCAGCTCATCAAGGACTTTGCCAAGGAGAATCTCAATATCGAGATGGATGGCTGGATGAAGGGTATCGAGGTGGCCAGCAGCTATTGTGACAAAGTAGGTGACATGGTGTCTGCTCTCCAGGATGCAGAGCTTGCCAGCCTCGATGCCCAGATGCAGGCCGAGCTGGCTGCTGCCGGTGACAATGCCGAGAGGAGAGAGCAGATCGAGGCAGACTATGAGCAGAGGAAGCTGGATACTCAGAAGAAGTATGCTGTGGCCGATATGGTCATCAATATAGCCAAGACCATTGCTGCAGGAGCCTTGGCAGTCATGCAGGCATTTGCCCAACTTGGCCCAATCGGTGGTGCCATCAGTGCAGCTCTCATCGGTGTCACCACTGCTGCCGAGGTGGCCATGATCATAGCTCAGAAGAATGCCATCATGAATACCACTGTGGGCAGCACCGGCTCCACCGGCTCCCAGACAGGTGCCAGGGTGGCCACCGGATACTCTTCCGGAGGCTACACCACTCAGGCCAGCAATGACTACAAGGAGGTGGGTGTGGTCCATGCCAATGAATGGGTGGCACCGGCCTCGATGGTCCGGTCCAATCCCATCCTCTTCCGGAGGCTGGAGATGGCCAGAAAGACCGGCTCCCATGTGTCCGGTGTGGGTGGCTTTGCCGATGGTGGCATGACATCCCAGGGCGGTGCAGCTCCGATGGAGCAGTCCATCAGCCAGATGGATCCGGCAGTGCTGGCCCAGCTCACTCAGGTGCTGCAGTACATCATCGACAATGGCATCCCTGCCTATGTGCTGCTCTCCGATATCAACAAAGCTCAGGATCTGCAGAGGCAGATGAAGAAAATCACCAGCAAGACATGAGACTAGTCACCGATAAAGGAGAGCTCACTCTCCCTTCAGATTTCAGCTTTGAGATCGAGCAGAATAGTGCCTTCTTCTCCGAGGAAGGTGCTGCTTCTATTACTGCCACCATTCCGGCCACTCCCCAGGACCAGTCCAGGCTTGGCTTCCCTGCCAGGCTGGCCAGGAAGGATAGATTCATCAATACCATGAATGCTTCCATCCAGAAGGGTGTGTACCAGAAGCATGGCCAGCTTGTGATTGCATCCTCCGATGAGAGGACCATCACCTGCACTATGGCCTTGGAGGATTCTGATCTGTACACTCAGCACAAGGATAAGAATCTCAAGGAGATCTTCTCGGCCAAGGTGCTGACCGATTACAATACTCCTCTGGCATGGTCAGAGGCTCTCATGAAATACTACCAAGGCCGAGACACTCAGCAGCAGGCAGCTATCCTCTCAGACTTCCGGCTGTGTCCTGTGGCGGTCAATTTCAATGAGGAGCAGGGCACCTACCAGGTGAACAATGAGCCTAACCGGAGCAGTGTGCACAATGGCTTCTGGGACTTGCTCCATGAGCACCGGATTGTGCAGGAGGGAGACAGCAGGGTGACTGTGCCGGAAGGGTATGGCCTGGCTCCATTCCTGAAGCTCTCGGCCTTCTTCCACCGGCTCTTTGAGCTGCTTGGCTATACAGTGGGCCAGAATTGCTTCTCCAGCAATTCGGCTCTCTCCAGCCTCATTCTCCTTCACAACTGCTCCGATGTGGTCTGCAATGCCAGAATAGACTACTCCGATCTGGTGCCGAATAAGACCGTCTCCGAGATTCTGGACTGGATGAATCAGAAATTCCATGCCCAGATATCGGTGAATCCGGAGGAGAAGGTGGTGGACATCCTGCTGATGGAGGATATCCTTCAGGCTCACTCTGACCATGACCTGACACCGGAGGTGCTGGGCCATCTGAATTATGCCTACAATGGAAGCTCAAGGGTGACCATCACTCCGGATACTTCCCTGGATGGTGCCACTGCTGCCGATGAGACGGTGCAGGACATCATCAGCAAGTATGGTGGATGGGTGGAATGTGATGAGGATGAATTCTCCAGGCTCACCAATGAGACCTTTGTGCTCCGGCTCTCCCTGGGCCGATTCTATGAGGTGAAGGATGGTATTGCCAAGCTCATCGGCACAAACTACTTCAAGTATGACCGGAAGAATGCCGATGGTGCAGAGGACTTCTCTCCGGAGGATCTGGTGCCCCCGATGGTCTATGTCAGTGGAGTGCTGATGCCTTACATTGGTGAGAGGAAGCACAGGAATACCACCTACAAGGACAGTGATAAGGACCAGGACCAGGATATCATCATAGCTGAGTATGCTGGCTCCTCTTCCTCCGGCAGATACCGGTATGCCACCACTCAGAAGTATGATGACACCGGTGCCGAGAGATCGGGCCGGTACAATCTGACTGCAGAGGATATGTACTTCAAATTCTTCCAGGGATATGGAGACATCATCCTGAATAACAAGATCGAGGTGAGTGGCAAATTCAATCTCAAGATTGAGGACATCTTCCGGTACAATATGTATGCTCTCAAGCACATGGATGGCCAGAAGCTGCTGCCTACCTTCCTCAAGTATGAGGTGGGCCGGAAGATTCAGTGCCTGGAGGCCAAATTCATCCTGGTCAAGACCTTTGCCGATGGTATCTCCGATGAGCCGGTGACTCCTCCTGCTCCCACACTTGTATGGCAATTCAACAATTCCGAGCTGGAAGAGATTGAGGCAAGCTGGCCGGATCCTGGCACTGGCATCGATACATGGTATCAGTTTACCGAAGATGATCCGTATCCGGCAAGGCTGCAGCCTCCGGCACCACAGGATCCTCCGGCATACCGAGGCCAGCAGTCACAGCATGTCACCAGGCACATTGATATCTGGGAAGAGGACCTTCGGGCCGGTGGCCAGAGTGCTCGCATAATCCAGTCCAATGTGACCTTTGAGCAGTGGTATGATGCTGTGGCCCAAGCCGGATAATGTCCGATAGGGCAGTGGGAATCAATAGTAAATTTGCGACATGGCAACAGTAACACAGAGACCGGATGCTCTCAGCCTCCTGAGGAATCTGAAGAGCTACAAGATCAACACTTCAGCAGCTATCACTTTCAAGCTGCTGAAGGGTAATGATACTGTCATCGAGGAGACCTACCATCCGGATGGGACCAATGTGGTCACCATCGACATTCAGGATGTGGTGGCTCAGTACCTGGAGGTCCAGCTCCCTGACTACAATATCTCCTTCAATCAGTCCAAGGCAGCAGCCACCTTCACCACTCAGGTGGATGGGGACACCATTCACAGCTTCAAGGTGGTATCCGGTGGTGTGCGAAAGCTGGCTCTTGATCCGAGTGACTTCCTGAAGGCTAACTGGCTCACATGGCAGCCTCAGACCAAGAAGGTGAGATGGAATCAGCAGGAGTATCTCTCCTATTATTTCGTGGTGGATGGTGTGGTCAAGGTAAGGGTGTACAAGGCCTCCAGCACCTACACCTTCACTCTGACCACCGGCTCTGCCGGAGACTATCTCTCCATCAATACCGAGATGGCCCACATCTTCCAGGAAAGTGGCCAGACTCTTGCCGATCTGCAGGGATACTTCGATATCTGGGTGGAGACCACCAGTGGCACCAGGCTCTCCTATGTGCAGAGGTACATCTTCCAGCCGGTGACCAGGGAGGAGCACTACTTCATGGCAGTGAATTCCCTGGGCGGTGTGGATACCTTCTGCTTCACCGGTGCCCAGACCATCAATCCCTCCATTGACCATGAATCTGCCCAGCAGGCTGGCAAGAAGATAGATATCACCAATTCTCCGGAAAGGAGCTGGCAGCAGAATACCGGCCACTTCGGAAAGAGTGAGGCTATATGGCTGTGGGAATTCTTCTCCTCCAGCAAGCAGTGGGCGGTGGTGGATGGAAACCTGGAAGAGATTGTGCTTGACACTTCCAGCATCCAGGCCAAGGACAGTGACAATGTGAACACCAGCAGCTTCTCCTTCTCACTTTGCGAGGAGGGCCAGCTTCTGAAGATTCCAAGGAGCCTTGATGTGCCTCCGATTATCACTGTACCATCCCCTGGAGGAGAGCTTTTTTTTTTAGCACCTAGAGTAGTCGATTATCCGGATGCCAATCTGGAGGACTCGCTGCTCTTCCTGGTGCAGTCACCTTATGTGCAGGAGTGGAAGAAGATATCCCTTGGCACACTGAAGGCATGGATCAAGGAGATCTTCACTCCCTATGAGGATCTCCCCCTGAGGCTGGAAATACTGGATAGCGGTGATGGCTTCCTTGCCTGGGGTGAGACCACTCATCTGAGCTGCAGAGTGTGGAAGGGCAATTTCGTGGAAGTGACCAATGAGGTGACTGCCTGGAGCATCTCCAGAGATTCCGGAGTGCCGATTGAGGATGCAGCCTGGCTGCTGAAGCAGAAGGTCAGGAATTTTGAGGGAGAGATTGACATAGCATTCACTGCCCAGGAGAATGACCTTGGAGAGACCACAACTCAGCAGGGCACCATCTTCACCATCACAGCGAATATAGAGGAGCAATCCACAAGAGCAACAATAGTAATTTGATGATATGGAAATAGCAAGAAATCGAATCCGGAGAGATTATGCACCACTGACCGTCTCGGCCTCGCTGGTGTGTGATTCTGCCTACTCTCCTGTGATGCAGGTGTACAGTGCTGCCCAGAATGAGTATCTCCCTGACAGGAGCCTCTCTCCCACTGTGCTCCGGCCAATAGTGAATGCTGCTGCCTCCGATGGTAGCTGGCCCACTCCTTCGGCCAATGCCCAGCTTGCCAATATGAAGTGGTATGTGAACAATGTGGACATCACCACCATTGCAGCCTGGTCAGGCCTTTTCACCATTGACACTGTAGGCTCCACCAGAGGCTCCATTGCCATCTACAAGAATCTCACTCCTGGATCCGATGTGACCATGAGATTCGAGGCCGAGCTGGTGGATAACCGTCTCGGTGTCATCATCCCCATCAGGACCGATGAGATCACTCTCTCCACCATAGATGCCTCCAATGATGGCTACAATATGAGTGTGGGAGAGGATAAGACTCTCCGGTACAATTCCCTCCTGGATAAGCTGCTCCTGTATGACTACAAGGTGGCACATGGCCTCATCAGTCCCAGCTCTGCCGGAGAGGCTGCTGCAAGGGATGGCAATGAGTATCAGAGGACCATCCCCATCGAGGTATTCAAGGGAGAGACAAAGCTCACTTCCGGATACACTGTGAAGCTCTACAAGGTCAATTCGGCATCCTCCATCACCGAGGTGTCTGCCTCCGATTATGAGGTGGTCTCCATCAGCACCACCGGCATTGTGCTTGACCTGAGACTCATCTCCAAAGCTGACTACATGGTGAAGGCCTTCTCCGGTGCCACCGAGCTGGCCAGGGCCCAATTCTCTGTCAATCGGCTGTGGGCCGATTTCAAGGCTTCCCCCTGCAATGAGACTTCCATCCTGCCGAATCAGACTGCCAGATTCGACCAGGCTCAGGTGGACTCCGAGGGAAAGAAGATTGAGTGTCCTGAGAATGTCATCAAGATTGTCTGGCACACTGCCACTGCTGCCATCAATGATGTGGAGCACAATGAGGGTGACATCACTGTATTCCAGCTCTCCAAGACCGGTGTGGAGAAGGACTATCCAAATGACTGGATTGATGTATTCATCGAAGCACAGCAGAAGGAAGAGCACAAGGTGGCTACCGATGGCACCGATGTATTCACCGATGAGGATGGTAATATCTTAATTTTCAACTAGCCATGAAATACATCTTTGCATCCAAGGCCAAGTGCCTGCAATATGAGATAGCACTGAGGCACCATGTGGATAAGGGTGCCAATGTGGTGCTGAATGAGAAGGAAGTGGAATGCTGCCCCAGGCTCTCTGCTGCCGAGACTCTTGAAGAGAAGGCTGCTCTCCTGGATGGCACCATCTTCAATTCTGCTGCCGAAATGTTGAATTATATAAACAGCTAGCAATATGAGCAATTATTCTGCACAAGGATCAATCACCATCAAGAGACTCCGGAATGGTGATTCCCTCTTTATGAGCCTTGAGCTCAATGGCAAGCCACTCTACCAGAGCTATGATGACCAGACCGGTACGGTAGCTCCTGACTGGACTGTGGCAGCGAATCAGCCTATCATCACTCCCCATGTCTCCAGCACCAAGAGTGGAGCTGTGACCACTTCTCTCCACACCTGGACCTACAATGGTGTGCAGCTTGTATTCAATGGTGCCACATCCGGAGGCTACACCACCGATTCCACCGGCAAATTCGCCTTGAATCCGGTGAATGGTGCACTGAAGATCATTGACAATCTGGCCTCTTCGGTCAATACAGCCAATGACACTCTCCAGTATGCCTGTGTGGCCACTGTGGCCGGAGTGGAATACAATCTCTCCAAGAGCATCGACATCCAGATCCAGAAGGGCGGTGCATCCTCCTACTATGGCTTTGTCAATGCCTCCTCCCTGCAGCTCGATGAGAGCCATGACTCGGTGACTCTGGCCTCCGAGCTTTGGCTGTCTGCTGCTGCTGTGAGCAGCTACTACATCAAGTGGTACAAGGGCAATACCGAGTGGGCAGCAAAGGCCGGTCAAAAGACCATCACTGTGACCAGGGCCGATGTAGATGGCTCCCAGCTCTTCATTGCCGAATTCTACAAGGCTCAGGGAGATACCAATTACATCTGCCGGTATGGCATCTCTGTCATCGACACCTTGGATGAGATCATCCTGGTGCCTTACATCTATTCGGCCAATAAGGAGGTGGACACCAACAATCCGGTGGTAGTGAAGGCCAGGATTGTGAGGGCATCCACCAATGCTGTGCTCACTCCCAGCAATCCCACCTGGGCCTTCACCATCATGGATGGGGACACCTGGACTGTGAAGGGCACCAGCAACACCGATTCCATCACAGTCACCACTGCCCACACAGACCAGCAGGATGGATCCACTCATGATGTGGAAGTGCTGGCAGAGGTCTCCTTCGATTCATTATCATCTTAATCTCATATCATTATGGCACTCAAAAATCTTGCAACTGCTGCACAGGTCCAGAGTATTCTCAAGACCAACAGCATCCTTGTCGAAGTGGGAGGCTCCATCCGGAGGATCACTCTTGACAAGCTCATCGAATCCATCAATGCCGGTGAGGAAGAGCTCCTCAGGTCAGTGGCCTGGGGTGTCCCCATCAAGCAGCATTCTCAGAGCTCCTCTGCCTGGGGCCGAGTGGGCAATCTTGACATGTGGGCACTCTACAAGAGCCAGTGTGGCCGGTACCTGGTGAAGAATAACGGTCATGCAGCCAAGCTCTCTGTGACCAATTCCGGAGTGTATGCAGATGGCACCACTCTGAATGAGAATCTCGGCCATGTGATGGTCCACTTCCCGAAGCTCTACTACAGGGTGCAGGAGGATGCTGTGACCGGCATTCCTTACCTGTGGATGAGTCTCATCCCCATCGGTGGCCACTTCATCCCTGAGGCCAACATTGCAGCCTACAAAGGCTCTATGGCCAGCTCTGCTCTGGTCTCCAGAAGCGGTGTAGCTCCTGCCGGATCCAAGACCATCGAGGCCTTCTGGGCAGCAGCTCAGGTCAATGGTGCCAAGTGGGGCCTCATCAACTATGACCACAAGAAGCTCATGATGATGATGCTCCTGTCTGAGTATGGCAATCCCAATGCTCAGACAGTGCTTGGTGCTGGCATCACCGGTGACTCCGGTGGTGACTGGAGTGCTGCTGCCTCCATGCTCACAGGTCTCACCAAGAGCCTGGGAGATGCCTTCGGCAAGGTGGATATCACCTATGGAAGCTGTGTGAATCCTTGCAGAGTTTCGGTCATGGGTATCGAGGATCCCTATGGCTGGCAGTGGGAATTCACTCAGGGCATCTACTGTGGCAATTCCGGCAATACCGGCCAGAATGGTGATGAGGTATTCATCTATGAAGGTAACCGGATGCCTTCTGCCGGTGAGCTTGCCTCCCATCCCAATGGTGACTACCGGCAGCTCACTCGCCTCACATCTTCTGGCTACATCCAGGAGGAAACTGTGGGAGAATTCTTCGACCTGGTGCCCACTGTACATGGTGGTGGTGGTACTTCCTATTGGGGTGACTATCACTATGCGAATGCTACAGGACAGGTCCTGATCTGGGGCGGTGTTGCGACTTACGGTGCGCCTTGCGGTCTCGCCTCTGCGCTCTCGCATAACGCCTGGTCGTACTCGGGTGCGCTTTTCGGCTCTCGCCTTGCCTATTATGGCGAATTGACCGTAATGTCCGGAAGTGAGCTGGTAGCTGAAAGCTAGCCAGATCCAGTCAAGCTCTTTGAATCTATGGAGAATCCACCTATTGTGTAGATAGCTTTGGAAATCCATCCTCCTGCCTCCCTGCTCATGAGTGGGGAGGCTGAGAGCTGACAAGTGAGGATGGTAGGCAGAAGGGAGTGAGAGCTGAGGTCCTGATCTGGGGCGGTAATGCGAATAACGGTGCGAATTGCGGTCTCGCCTATGCGAACTCGAATAACGCCTGGTCGAACTCGAATGCGAATATCGGCTCTCGCCATACAATGAGAATAACTACACTCCCTGCGCCTCGACCTTGCATCATAGCAGTGCAATGTAGGTGCCGATATTCGGCATCGATGTCGGAAAATGTCAAGCGGAAAGGCAATGCCGGTAATGGCAAAGCAAGCAGTGTGAGTCGGACTAAACCTATAAGTTTAGTTTCGGAAGCTTTGGGCATCGAGTCATTGCAAGCGGACTCGAATTTAGTGGGCCTGAAAGATGGCCAGTATGGTGACAAATCAATCAACTATGCCAAAGCGAATAGGACATATCTATGAGAAGATTGTGGACATGGACAATCTTCGAGAGGCCGATAAGGAGGCTCAGGCAGGAAAGGTGAAGAAGAATCGGTACATCCGGAGGCACAACCTTCGAGCCGAGCAGGATCTGCAGGAAATCCAGCAGATGATGCTCACCTTCTCCTTCCCAGATCCTGGCTATGAAGATATGGAGCTACACAATGACTCCGGCAAGGACAGGGTGATATCCAGGCAGAAATACCATCCCTGGAGAATCATCCACCATGCCATCATGAGGGTGGTGGGGCCTGAGATGTATAAAAACCTGATAGCGGATACCTTTGCCTGTGTACCTGGCAAGGGTATCCACTATGGTGTAAGGAGGCTGAAGATGATGCTCCGGAGGTATCCGGAGTATAAATACTTCTGGAAGGCCGATTACAAGAAATACTATCAGAGCATTCCTCATGAGGTGAGCATGGCTGCATTCCGGAGGAAATTCAAGGATGAAAAATTCCTCCGGCTCATGGAGCTGGCCATCTTCAATTATGATTCAGGGCAGGTGATACTTGAAATGCTGGAAGATGAGCAGGAAAAGAGGAGGAAGAGGGATGCCCATCGGAGGGTATCCGAGCCAGACCATCGGAAACTTCTCGGCCAGCATGGTGGACCATCACATGAAGGAGAAGATGCACTGCAAGTGCTATCTCCGGTACTGTGATGACACTATGGGACTGGCCAGGACCAAGGCAGAGGCCTGGAGGATGCTGAATGAGTATGACCGGATCTCTTCAGAGCTTGGTCTGGTGGTGAAGGCTTCGGCCATTGTGGCACCGATTGCACATAGAGGCTATGGCAAGAAAAAGCGGAAAAGGCAGAGAGGTCGATGTCATGGTAGGGAGAAGCATTGACTTCCTTGGCTATGTATTCTCTCGGAAGAATGTCCGACTTCGGAAATCTGTGAAGTGTAAATTTGCAAGAAAAGTTAAGACCACAAAGAGTGAGCAGAAGCTCCGGCAGGTGAAGGCCTCCTATTGGGGATGGTGCAAGTGGGGTAACTGCAGGCACTTGTGGAATGTAATAACAGACAATGATATGAGCTTTGCTGACAAAGGCATCAGGGCCAACAAAAAGACCAGGGATGGGAAGAAATACTTCTCTGCCAAGAGTGTGGCCATCACTGATGTGCTGAATGTCCCCATTACGGTGGTGGACTTCGAGGCCGGTATCAAGACTTCCAAGGGAGATGACCGGTATGCTGTGCTCATCATCAAGGATGGTGAGCAGTACAAATTCATGACCAGTGCCTTCGAGATCAAGAATGTGCTGGAGCTGGCCAGGGATGCCGAGAAGGCAGGCCAGAAGATCTTCCCTGTGGAGAATGTCATCATCCGGAAGCGGTCCTTCGGTGATGGCAAATCATCGTATTACTTTGAAGAATAATCGTAAATCTAAGAAAGATGAAAACTCTGATGCACATTGCTGAAATCCCTGAGAGTGGGGTGTATGTAATCCTTGAAGGCCACCTAGTGCGCCTCTTCTTCGACTTCACAGATCCTGTGGTACCGGAAGGTGAGGAATCCTATCCGGAGGACCTGAAGGCCTGTGAGAGCATCGATGTGGAAGGCAATGCCTATGGTGAGATTGTCTCGGCCATAGTCAATGACCACTACTCTCCGGATGCCTACCAGGCTATCCTGGCCAATTATGAGCTGGCCAAGGAAAAGAATTCCGGCATCACTCCGGAGAAGAAGGCCGAATACCTTGCTGAGTATGCTGCCTTCCAGGACTGGAGAAGCCATGCCAAGGAGGTAGCTCACATTGTTGTGGCCTTCATCGAGGGATAAGCCATGACCACTGCCAGAGCTCACATGGTGGTCAGAAGGAAGGCCAAGGATGGCACTCCTGGTGCTGCCGGTGCTAAGGTGCGATTCTGCACCTATACCACCGGCAGGGCCTTCCTCTCCGGAGCTGCCGGAGAGGAATTCTATGATGTGGCCTTCCATGTAACCTACCAGCAATTCTTCCGGTGCATCAAGAGCTATCCGGCCTCCGAGACTCACTCTCCCACTCAGAGTGGGAATAATGCCTATTGGGAGTGGCAGCAGGGCCTGGAGATGCTCTTTGTGAATATGCTCTGTGCCAATGAGGCCTTCCTGAACAATCTCACAGTCCGGCACATGTACACCACCGATGGCAAGGTGCAGATCATCGAGGGTGGACTACTGAAGGCATACAATGCCTACCTGCAGGATGTGAAGATCTTCGGCACCAGCAGGTGCCCATTTGTGAGGTATGATGGCTCCTGGTCATGGGATGAGTCATCTGCTGCACAGCTCCATGACAATCTGCTGATGGCCGGTGGTGGAAGCTGGGTGCTAGCTGCCGGAGGATTCCCCTGGGATGTGGGCCAGAATGGCAGAAGGGTGTGGATCACAACTCACCGGTACAATGGCACTCTGTCTGAAGGAGCTGTGGAGATTGATGCCCCTTCAGGAAAGTATTTCTTCGAGGATGGAAAGAAGAAAAGCAGCCTTAAACTTGCCTCCAGAGAAGCTGTGGAGCTCCTGGGCATCGGTGAGGACAATACCTTCTATGGGTGGCTGGTCACCAATCGGCTCAATATCGAGACCAATAAGATGTATGGCCGGAAGCAGCTAGTGCTGGCCAATGGCTCTGTGAGATTCTCCGGCACCGATACGAATCCTGGCTGCTCTTCCACAGTTAAGACCTTCGATGGAAGCTCCATGAGTGTGTCTGTAGTCACTTCGGTGACAGGCCGATATCAGGTGAATATCCCTGTCACATGGGGCCTGTCAGCTTCTGACTATATGGTGATGCTCACTCCGTATGGAAGGCCTTATGGGACCACATCCGACTACATCCTGAAGGCCACACTGGTGAATCAGTACAGTGGCTACTTCCAGGTAGAGCTGGCCGATGACAACACCAATAACTGGGGAGGTGGTTTCAATTTCCAAGTAATCAATCTCAATGATTGGACCTAGTATATATGTGTAACCTGTAATCCGTATGCGCCATGAAAAAGACATTTGCTTTTTGGGTGTGTCTCATCACATCGGTAGGTCTTTTCATTGGTGGATTCTGTGTGCCCCCGATGGGTGTCATCGATGGCTCTTTGCTAAAGGCTGTGGGACTTCTCCTAGGCTTTGGCACTTTGGGCCAGGCTCCCATACTACTCGAATCACTGAAAAGTGCGAAATTCACCAAAGGAGACATGACTGTAGAGGTCACCAAAGGAAAGCACAATCATTCACAATTTGAAGAAGAAAATCATGAAGATCCTAATTGATAACGGTCATGGTGCCGAGACTCCAGGAAAGAGGTCTCCTGATGGCACCTTCAGAGAATACCGGTACACCAGGGAGATAGCTGCCACCATCGTGGAAGAGCTCCAGCAGGCCGGTCTTGATGCCGAGAGGATTGTGCCGGAGGATACCGATATCTCCCTCAAGGAGAGATGCAGGAGAGTCAATGAATGGTGCCGGAAACTCGGTGCCCAGAATGTGCTCCTGGTATCCATCCACAACAATGCTGCCGGATCTGATGGCAAGTGGCATGAGGCCAGAGGCTGGAGTGTCCATGTGAGCCTGAATGCCTCTGCCAATAGCAAGGCTCTTGCTCAGAGGCTCATCGACTCTGCCACAGCTCATGGCCTCAAGGTGAGGAAGCACAGCCAGAAGGAGCCTTGGTGGCCTCAGGATCTGGCCATGTGCCGAGACACCAAGTGTCCTGCAGTGCTCACCGAGAATCTCTTCCAGGACAATCGGGAGGATGTGTCCTTCCTCTTCTCCCAGGAGGGCCGGAATGCCATTGTGCAGACTCATCTGGATGCGATTGTCAAATACATCATGCTCCGATGAGACGGATCCTCAGCATACTCCTCACACTCCTCATCCTCCAAGGGTGTGGAGTGTGCCGACACTTCAAGCCAAAGGAAGAGACCAATGTGAGGGATTCCCTGGTGCTGCACATCAAGGACTCTGTGGCAATCCAGTATGTGCCGGTGGAAGTGCCGGTGCCGGTGGAAGTAATGAGAGAGATAGTCCCTGCTCAGGACTCCTCCCACCTGGAGACCAGTGTGGCCGAAAGCACTGCCTACATTGACTCTCTCGGCTTCCTTCACCACAGCTTGGAGAATAAGAAGGGAAGCACTGTCAGCACCACTGTGCCGGTGGAAGAGCACCACCATTCCGAGGTGCAGCAGCAGACTCATGAGGAGGACCACCAGGAGACCATCATCGAATACATTCCGAGAGAGCTATCCTGGTGGCAGAAGTTTTGGATCGGCTCCGGTAAGGTCCTCTGGGCCTTGCTTGCCGGAGCACTGATCTTCTTCCTGATCCGGCTCTACTTCAAGAGATAAATACCAATCTGTTTTGATATTATTGAATCGGTTTTGTGAAAGAGGCCTGCAGTGATGCAAGCCTCTTTTCGTATTCTTTCCCTCGCTAAAATGCTGCCTTCCTGTGCCGGATGGCATCATTGGCCTCCTCTATGTCATGTGGGGTGTAGATATCGGTCATCAGCAGGCTGTGGTGCCTTGCCTGATTCCTCACAGATAGGAGGTCAGTATTCTCCCTGATGAGGTCAGTGATGCCGGTATCCTTGAGGCTGTAGAATTTCCACTTCTCCGGCCACCGGAGAGGCTTCCTCACATAGTGGCTCCAGTAGTCAGTGAATTGCTTGGAGGAGTGGTGCTCCGGTCCAGGTTTTAGCGAGTGGGAGAATAAGTAGTCACTATCCGGATGGGAGAAGATATCCAGCTCGATCATGAGCTTGAGCACCACATCCGGCAGGGTGACTGTGCCATCCTTCCTATTCTTGGAGCTGTAGTCAGGGATGAAGATGGTGCCTCTCTTGATGGAGATGTGCTTGAGCTGGATGTAGCTCATCTCATTGGGCCGGATGAAGCAGTAGTACAGGATATAGCAGGCCAGCAGGTAGTGCTTATTGGTCTCCAGGAGGTGGCTCCGGAGCTTGGCCATTGCATCCGGAGGCAGCACTGTGCGATTCTTCTTGCCGGATCTCTGGCCACCGAGTGTCTGCAGGCTGGCCGATGGATCACTCTCTACAAAGCTGTGGGATACCAGCCACTTTGAGAAGGTCCTGAGCCATCCGACATAATTATCCCTGGTCCTGACCGAGAGGCCTTTGTCAAGCCACAGCCAATCCACAAACCGGCCAAGGAGCCTGGAATCGAATTGGTACACATAGCGGATGGGAGAAGGCTGCTCCTCATTCCAGGCATTGAAGTTATCCAGGAAGGAGGTGTATCCCTTCCAGGTCTTGAGCCGGAGCACATCATCGGCCTTGCACCTGCTCAGGAAGCTCCGGTACTTATCGGTGACATCCTGCCATGTGGCATACTGCTCCGGAGCAGCATACTGGATCCAGGGATTCCATCCTTGCTGGAGCTCCAGGATGATTCTCTCCAGGAGGTCATTGGCATACTTCCTCCTCTCGGAGACCTTGGTGAATTTCGGTGAGATGCGGATTCTCTTCCTTCTCAGCTTCCCGATGGCAGGATCAAAGGCATGGAAGGAGATGTACCAGTAGCACTTGGCACATGAGAGGTGTGGCATTGTGTAGGACCTGACTGAAGCAGGTAGGAGACCTTTACCGGAAGAAAGCATTTTTTTTTCTTTCGGGCCTGGGAAAGCTCGAAAGAAATGTGTCTCATTTGTGTCTCGGCACAACGCGGATTCTGTAGGGTAACTGCTTGAAATTAAATCCGTTAAGTGCGATTTTGTAGCGGGAGTGGGTTTCGCTTCCCCAGGTTTTTCTCTCATAACTCATTGAATATCAATAGTGGCCGGAGCCAATTTTCGTGGCTCCTGTCTCAATTCTGTCTCAGAGACCGGTGTGGTAATATGCTGGATTGCAGTGCCTTCCATGCTATGACATTACGGATTTAGGCCGGAGAAGGCAGAATGGGCACCTTCTGGGGCAGGCTTCCCCTGCATCCCCCTTTCGGCCTTCAGCATAGCAATAATCTCCCTCTGATAGTCAATAGTCTCCCTCTGGCTTTGGATGGTCTCTCTCAGAGCTTCCACCAGAGTGGATTCATGTGCAGTCTCCGGTACCAGTCCTGAGGTATCCCAATCTTTATTCTCCAGAATCTTATCAAGGATATTCATCGGAAGAGGCCTCTCACCGGCCTCGATCTGTGAGATGAATCCCTGCCCAACTCCGAGGTATTCTGCCAGCTTCTGCTGGCTCAATCTATTGGCCTTCCGAAAGGCCTTCAGGTCTATTTTGCTCATATTCTCAAAAAATTATCAGCAAAAAATTTGCGGTTGCAAATAATTTGCTTATATTTGCACATCGGTTGGACAAATGATGGACAAATAACCGATGCAAATATAACAATTAAAACCGATTCAATTATGAAACAAGGACCTTTTACCAGAGCAATCGAGATCATCTCGGAGCAGCATTCCTCACAGATTTCTATCAATCTCCCCAAGAATGGCTTTGTGGGAGATCTTGGCAAAACTGATTGGACCATCCACATCAATAAGTGCTGCCATTCCGTAATTGCAGCTCTCATCAAGGAAGGATTCATCCTTCACATGGGTGAGCAGGGCATCTCTGTGGACTATATTGGATAGGAGGGCAAGGCTATGGGATACATGGATGAGAAATATCCGATGTGGTTTATCTATGACTACTATGTGTGTGCAGGCAGGCCTAAGGCTGAAGATGCGGTGATGAAGTATGCACAGGAAAAGTACCTGTACAATCTTGTGAGTGAGGCAGCTCTCGAAGATATTCAGATGGATCTGGAGAGATACTGCATGAAGATTCGGGAGGAGAATAAGAGGCTTGCACCGGTGAAGATCTATGTCACCGAGAAGAGGCAGAGGAAGGATGGCCTTGCCTGGCTCTACATCGGAGCACAGCATCTTAGCATCCGGAGAGTGGTGAATACTATTGACTACTAATCAGGGCAGCTATGGCTTATGCAGGAAAATTCCTCTCCAGCCTCAAGATGGGCGAGAGATTCACAATGCCTTCATCACCTTTCCCAGAGGTGATCTACACCAGAGGCCGGAAGAAGAATGGGTGTGACTACTACACCATCCATTGGGAATGGGAGGGTGAGAAGAAGAGTGCTGTGATGGCCGGATGGAGGTATTGCAAGCTAGTATCGGCAGAGGTATAGGATTAATGGATTAAGAATCGGCAATGCAGGCCTCATCTGCCGGAGGCCTGCTTACCACAAAGCTCTATGATTGAAGGTGCCAGCATATTGGTCATTGAGACTCTCAAGAGGAGGCTCCATGAGCTGGAGAAGGACCTTACAGTGGGCAATTACTTTGACCGTATCGATGAGATAAACCGAATCAAGCAACAACTAAACACTTATAGCCATGATAATTATTAAGATTCTCTGCATCCTGGTGGCCATCCTCATTATGGCTGGCTTTGTACTCTTTGCAGGCTTTGTCTGCTTCCTCATCCTGGAGAAGTATGGTGATCTGGATGATGATGACATCTACCATGATGACATTCAGGACTGATTTCGGCCAGATAGAAGTGGAGAGATCCGGTGAGGGCATGTACCTGGCCACTCTCCCTCCCTATGGCCATGAGCTCTATGTAGTGGCCTCTACCTATGAAGATGCAGTCAGGAAGGCCTGCGAGTTTTGGTATCACAAGAGGACTAAAAAACTAGAAAGAATATGACACAGAAATTGGAAAAAGTGGCCGGATGGTTTCTCATTATCATAGCTCTGGTCACCATGTATCTCACCATCTGGGACTTCGACTGGAAGTGTGAGGGACTCTCATTTGTATTCATGATCACCTATCTCTTCTCCGGAGTGATGGGTGTGACTCTGCTCCTGGATGCTGGCCACAATCTGCCGGAGGAATTCTACCGAGAGGAGGCCTAGCCATGTGCACTGTCAAGGACTTCGGCCAGATGGTCATCGACATGAGACGGTGGCAGAATGAATACTTCCGTACCAGGAGCAATTATGCTTTCACAAATGCAAGAGCTCTGGAAAGGAAGGTGGATGCTGTCCTTGAGGCCACTGATTTCTCATACTTCGAGAAGCAGCAGGCCTTCATTGACCGTCTGGTGGACCTTTCCGGCTCCCTGATGCTTGCCTTCTCAGAGCTCCGGAGACAGGAGGGCGGTCTCTTTGCCGAGAAGGCCTCTCCGGAGGCCACTGAGGCACTTGAGCACTCCGATGTGACTATTTTATCATTGCAGCAATTAATCGACTATCACAACAAAAATAGGAAGTAGTATGGCAATGACTCCTTTACCACCACCGAGGACTCCGGAAGAAGCGAGGAGGCAGGCAGAATTTCTCCTCTGGCAACTGAAATCTTACAGAATCATGGGGAGAATCCTTACAGCAGCCAGCATCATTCTCGCAATCACAGCTATCATTTGGATTCTTAAACTCATCAAATAATGACCATTGAAATCACTCCGGAAGAGCACATCCAGATACTGAAGGCTCTCCACTCCAAGAAGCTGCTCTTGGGCAAGAAAATTAGATGGGGCAGCAAGAAGGCCAGCTCATTCAAGCAGCAGGCCGGATGCCTGAAAATGTACACATATCCTGCCCCCCCCCCTACCGGAATTCTATGACCTGCAGCAGCATTCCGACACTTATGAGGCCATAAACGAGAAGAGGGCCTCTAGAATTGAAATAATCACCAATCTCATCAACAAACTAGAAAAGTATGGAGAATAAATTCGACTTCCGGTCTATCAAGACCATCAATGATGCCTGTGAGAAAACAGGTACAGACTTCGAGGCCTTCATGGCCATGATCGAGCCAATGCCGGAGCACATCCAGGCACTGTGTACTCTTGAGCTCATCATCAAAGCTATCAATGATGGGTGGCAGAATCCCCTGGATGGAGACACCTTTGTGTACTTCCCTTGGGTGTATGTGTACAACAACTATGAGAAGCTCCGGATAGACCGGAATAATCCAGGCCGGAAGGACCTGATTCGATTCTCCAGGCCGGATGGATCCTGCGGTCTCGCCTCTGCGATCTCGGTTCACGCCTGGTCGCTCTCGGCTGCGGATATCGGCTCTCGCCTTGCCTGTAAAACGAGAGAGCTTGCTCTCTATGTGGCCACTGATTTCAAGGATCTGCTTGCCTCCTGGGCACTGCCGATGGAGGACTGCAATATCCTGGAGAGGTACTGCCGATGACAGACAATTTCATCTTCCGGAGTGCAGTCAGATCGGCTCCACTCCGGAGGCTTCAAGAGAAGCTGGAGAAGCCTAGGCCGGTGGCCAAGACCTTTGTGGTATTCAAGACTGGAAACAAGACTAAAGTGATTTTGAAATGAGGACTATCAATTATTTCTACAAGCTCGATGCAGAGAAGAGCAGACTCATCATGGCTGCTATTGTGGCCGAGTGTGAGGTCTCTCCCTCTACTGCCTACAAGTGGATGGAGGGCACCAGGAAGCCTGGGGCCCAGGACCAGAAATTCATCCAGAGACAGGTCAAGAAGCACTTCAATGTGACTGTACCGAGAAAGGAGCTCTTTGCCTAGCTATGTATGCAGATATAGATAAGAATGGGCGAGTCTCCATCTTTGAGCTCACCGAGAGTGAGGTAGAATCTCTCTTGGAGGGCCTCAAGCACTACAAAGATTATTGCAACACTGCGACATCACTATTCTGTGACAGGGAGGATCTGTATTGGGATGGCCAGGTGATGGCAAAATTAATAGGACAGATAGAAAGTGTGATTCAGGAGGAGGAAAAATGAATCAAGACTACACAATAACAAAAGAGGATATCTGGCAGGCTACCGAGAATGGTAAGGCTGTCATCATCGATATCTATCCACAGTCGGAGGCCTGCTTTGCCTCCGGTGGCCGGAAGGGATTCAAGATCAGGCCGGATGATAAGAATCCTTCCTGTGCCGTATTCACAAATAAGGAAGGCATCTGGATGGTCCAGGATAAGGGTGGCTCCGACAATCAGGCCAGGACTGCCATCCAGCTTGTGATGAAGGAATACAATCTCACCTTTGGCCAGGCCATGACCTGGATTGCAGAGCACTATGCTCCCCAGCTCCTGGATCAGAGGAAGGACTACAGGCCGGTGAAGCCGGAGGCCACCAAAGAATTCGTGGCAGCTCAGGATGAGGCCACCATCGAGATCCGGCCTTCTGGCAAGTTCACTGCTGCCGAGCTGGACCTGCTGGGATTCGAGATTACACAGGAGCTGTGTGATTCCTTCGGCCTCAAGCCTCTTGACTCCTATACCAGAGCTGCCGATGGCCACAAGAATAGTGTGAGGTACTCTTCCAATGAGCACTTCCCGATGTACTACTTCGACTATGGCACATCCGGCAAGAAGGAAGAGGATGCCAAGCCTTGGGGAAAGATCTACCAGCCTCTGGGAGACCTTCGATTCATGTATCATGGCTCCAAGCCGGAGAATTTCTTCTTTGGGGACCTTGAATTCATCGATGAATACCACAAGGCCAAGGCCAATCCCGAATACAAGCGGAAGGTGGTGGAGATGGATGATGAGGGAGAGCCGGTGGAGAAGGAGACCAAGTGGGAGAATCTCATCATCTGCTCAGGGCCTTCTGATGCCATGAATGTGAGGAATGCTTCCAAGGCCTTCCTCCATCCGGATCATCCCACTGAGAAGAAGAATGACTACCATGTGTGCTGGCTCAATTCAGAGACTGCAGATCTCACCGAATACGAATTCTCCATTCTCCAGAGATTGGCCAAGAATATCTACATCCTCTATGATCTGGATGAGACCGGCATTGCCAATATGTACAAGATTGCTCTCCGGTACCTGGATATCCGGATCATCCAGCTTCCCTCCGAACTGACCAGATTCAGGGACCGGAAGGGCAAGCCTTGCAAGGATGCCAAGGACTTCTTCCTCAAGTTCCGGAGACCGGAGAATCAGAGGCCTTTCCGGCTCTTTGATGATCTGGTAAAGCTGGCAGGCTCCCTTCGCTTCTGGGAGGAGAAATACACCAAGACCGGCAGGGTGTATGACATCAACAATGAGCAGCTCTATGCCTTCCTCCAGGCATCAGGCTACTACCGGATTGCCACTTCCACCAATGCCAAGGGATACACCTTCTGCTTCATCAAGGACAATGTGGTGACTCTCATCGATGAGAATGCCATATCTGCCCACTGCTCCGGATATCTGCTGGAATACATCAAGACTCATCCGAAATACTACAATCAGCAACTGGCCAATACTGTCCACAGGTCCAATCAGATCCGGCTATCCTCCCTGGAGAGGCTGGCCATCATCGAGCCTGACTTCAAGAGCTGGGGAGAGAGCTGTGACCACTTCTTCTTCCAGAATGGCATTTTCCGAGTCTCCAAGGATGGTATCCAGGCTGTCAAGCCTGCAGACTGCCCCTGCTCTGTATATGCCTCTAAAATCCTCCCCAATGACTTCACTCCGATGGAGAAGCAGCCTGGCAAGATGCCATTCTTCGACATCGAATTGACTGATGAATACAAGCAGCTCCTGAGCCAGCTCAATGCTGCATCCCCCACTTCCCCCGAATATTCTTATTTGAAGAAGGAAATTGACACTTTGGGAGATTCAAAGCGGTATCGGCTGATCATCCACAGGGATGACCTTTCCTTCATGAAATACATCTACAACACCGGCAGGACCTACTGGAGAAAGGAGGAGATTGGCATTCCTCTGAATCCGGAAGAAGTGTCCGAGCATGAGCTGCACTTCATCAATAAGGTCATGGCTCTTGGATACCTGATGGACAAATACAAGGCCTCCGGCCAGCCTTATGCTGTATTCTGCATGGAGATGGAGCAGTCCGATGAGGGTACTCACCTTGGTGGTACCGGCAAGAGCCTCTATGCTTCCTCCCTGGAGAGGATCCGGAAGCAGCTCTTCATCGATGGCCAGAATCTGGATAGCAAGAAGGGAGACTTCCTCCTGCAAGGTGTGGAGAGAGGTGTCACTGACAATATCTTCCTGGATGACTTGAATCAGGCAGTGGATCTGCACAAGTTCATGCCGATGATCACCGGCAAGATGGTGGTGAATCCCAAGTATGTGGCTGCATTCACCATTGACTTCAAGGATAGTCCGAAGGTCATCTTCACATCCAATCATGCCATCAAGGGATTCGATGCTTCTCTCCGGAGAAGGACATGGTTTGCAGCCTTCAGTGACTACTACCATGCCGATGACATGCAGAGAGGTCTGAAGGAGAGGTCTCCATTCACAGAATTCAAGAAGAATCTCATCGAGGACTACACTCCTGAGGAGATGAATGCCTTCTATAATTTCATGTTCAACTGCCTGGCCGTATGGCAGAAGATTCGTACCAGGATCCAGCCACCGATGAAGGCCATCGAGAAGAGAATGATTCAGAGGGCACTGTCCGATGAATTCCTCTTCTGGGCAGAGGACTACTTTGATCCGGAGAAGAATCGGCTGGATACCTTGGTGGACCAGGATGTCACCTTCAATGACTACAAGGCCACCTTGAATCCGAAATTCGCCTCCATGATCAAGATGAAAACCTTCAAGCAGAAGCTCATCCAGTATTGCACCTACAAGGACTGGAAATTCAATCCTGAGAGGCTGCTGGCCACCGTCTCCGATAAGGAGTATAACCGTATCCACAAGAAGGTGAATGGTGAGGAGCACTACTACTTCTACATCGACACATCCGGAGAGTCAGATCCTGTGCCGGTGCCATCCCTGGGGAATGCCGAAAATACCATCTTCAATGAGGACAATGATGACATGCCCACCTTTGGCTACTAGGCCGAGTGTCGGAAGAATCTGTGAAAAATGGCTCCTGCCAGGGATGCCATTTTTCTTGGGCCGAATCCGGCAAGGTTTTGCTCTAGGTATATTTTTTCTCTTTTTTTGTGACACTCCGACACCGGAGAGAGAGAAAGTATTGATAGAGAAAGAGTTAAGCGGTGTCGGATTGCGGTGTCGGATTGGTGTCATTTGGTTTTCAGTGACACCGAGAGGTGGATGAAGTGTCAGATTGCTAAAATTTCCGACACCATTGATAATCAATGAATTAAGCCTTTCCGGTGTCGGATGGTGTCAGATTATAAAAATCAGTTCCGACACCGATTAACACTATGAGTATCAGCACTTTGACACTAGCGGTGTCGGAAGTGTCACACATTTTCAGAAAAAAAGTATTGTGAAATGGAAGAAAGCAGAAAATATCCATTTAGACTCGAAATCGGAGTATGGTGGAATGGTAAATCCAATCCGATATGGTGCTATGACAGGGTGCCGGATGGTATGGTCCAGGTGAAGAGCTTGAGAGAGCTCTGGGAAGGCAGGCACTTCCTCAGTGAATGCCTCCTAGGACCTGATAAGGGATGCTTCTATACCGGCATTGTGAGACCGGCTGTGATAGAGGCTCTGAAGGCCAGGCTCCAGCAAGGCATCCCTGTGTATGTCAGTATTTCAAAGTAGGACTCTTCTTAATTTTGCACAGATGAAAAAAGACAATCACAACACTGTAGATGTGAAGGTGGGTAGCTTCATCAGAAATTGGGTGGTATCCACCTATGACACAGACATTATTAAACTGGATAAGGACATGAATCTCTGGAGCATCATCAAGCAGAATCTTGATCTGCTCCCGAATGACTACCAGCCTCTCCAGGATCGGGAGGAGTATATCACCTTTGTGCTGCTGGCCGATGGCAAGGACACCTTGGCCTATGACTCCCAGAAGCACAGGGAATACAGGGTGAATACACTCTATCGGTGTGCCATCTCTCAGAAGGGTGAGAATATCATCCGGAGATTCCTGACCAAGCAATTCAAGAATACCTTCCACAACTACATGAAGGGTGCTCTGAATAACAATGATGCCTTGAATATCACCGAGGCCATCACTGAATTCCTCACTGACTCCAATCAGGTGGTCACCGAGAAGGTGGTGAGCACTCTGTCGAAAGACTGGTACCGGTACCGGATGAAGTATCCGGATGAATTCAAGATACCAATCTTTTTTTAGTGGGTGTGGTGTCCTATGATTTTCGGCCTAAATGACTGAAAATAAAGTATTTTAAGTGGGTATGATGTCCTATAAAAATTGGCTATATTATGATTCTGGGAATCCGAAAAATCGAGTATATTGACTCGGCCTATGTGAATGACTACAGCCAGGTGATCCCTGGCAGCAGCATCAATCTCTCCTCCTACCTGGTATCCGGCCATACTCTCTCACAGCTCCCCTTCACTCCGGAGACCGGAGATCTGCAGGAGAGCTGGGCCGATGATGATGCTGGGCAGCTCTCTCAGGTAACCTTTTCGGCCTCGATACGGAGGAATAAGGATTCGTACCGTACTATACTGCAGAGCCTGCTGGGCCGGAAGTGTGTGTGGGTGCTCACTCTGATATCCGGTGTGAAGTACATCATCGGCTCAAGGCAATTTGTGCCGAAATTTACCTATTCGGATGGTGTGTCAGGACTATCCAGCTCTGAATTCAGCATCAAGCTCGAAAATGAATCACTGCATGGCATTCTGCTCGATTCTGCCTCATAGGTAGTCCGAGCAGGCCATCATACAGTGGCTTAAATTTGCATTCACTATTAATTTGCAGGACTATGAATCTGTCTTTGTTCACCAAAAATCTCCGAGGTCCCTGGATGATCCATCCCCAGGAGGCAGCAGCAATGATGCCCCTGGTGCGTGGTGTCATTGCCGGTACTCACATCGAAGATATCGATGAAGCGGAGAAGAAGGCTGGGCAGAAGATCTCCTGTGCCGATTACTATGTAGGTAGCCAGCTCCAGGTGAATCCATTCACCGATAAATCCGTCTATGTGGCCTTCATCGATGGCACCATGACCAAGTATGGCACCTGCTTCAGCTATGGCACCAGGGAGATTGCCGAAGAGCTGCTGAAGGCTGACCAGGATCCTGAGATTGTAGGCCATATCCTCTGTGTAGATTCCGGAGGTGGTGCTGCAGACTCGGTGCCTGAGATTGCCGATGCAATCCGGCAGCTCACCAAGCCTATTGTGGGATTCGTGGATGGCATGGCTGCTTCTGCTGCCATGTATGCCATATCCTACACCAGCAAGATCATTGCTCACCAGCCTACTGACCAGATCGGCTGTATTGGCACAATGGTCACCATCTCCGGCTGGCCGAAGCTCCGGAAGGACTCCGATGGCTATGTGGAGATGCGTATCTATGCAGACCAATCCGAGGAGAAGAATGCCGACTATGAGGCAGCTCTCGAAGGAGAGACCAAGCTCATCAGGGAGAATGTACTGAATCCTCTCTGTGAGATCTTCATCAGGGACATGAAGGAGAATCGGCCTTCTGCCACCGATGACCAGCTCAAGGGCCGGACCTACTTTGCCAAGGATGTGGTGGGGACACTGATTGATTCCATCGGCACTTTCGAGGATGCTGTCAAGGCAGTCCTCGAATATGCCGAGCTTGCAGACAATAATTCTTCTTCACAGATGGGAAAATACACCAAACTCGAAAGCATACCGGAGCTCAATGAGCAAGTGTATGCTGAGGATGGCTCCACCATCCTCCAGGCCTGCCAGCTTGAAGCCATTGAGCAGGCACTCTCCACTCCTAGGGCCGAAGAGCAGGAGCTCCAGGCTCAGATGGACTCTCTCAAGCAGTCTCACCAGGAAGAGGTGGCCGGTCTCCAGCAGACCATCACCGAAAAGGATGAGACCATCTCCCAGAAGGATGCCAGGATCCAGGAGCTCGAAGGAGCACTGGAGGAAGCTGTGGCCAAGGCCAGCGGTGAGAAGCCTGCATCCGTATTCCAGCCTGCTGACCAGGGTGAGGCCGAAGCGGACTACAAGCCTGCCAAGACCTTTGCCGAGGCCGAAGAGGCCTGCAAGGCCTTCCTCAATCGTAAGTAACCAAAAAATCTTTTTTGCCGTATGAATCTCGAACAAGTTCTTGTAAACTCCGGTGCGAAGTTTCGCAAGGAGATCCTGGCCATGCCTGTTGTGGCTCTGGAAAAGATTCTCAAGCACATGACCATCCGCAAGGGTGTTCGTGGTGATGAGACTGTGGGCGGTTATGCTTCCGGTGCGGAGCTCCGGCCTTACAAATCCGATGGCAAGGGTGCTACCGACACCGGTGCATTCTTTGGCCGTACTCTGAC
>JAEEGL012972908.1_pt1 | contig 36446 bp, 72 predicted proteins | sample 9134231 | NCBI WGS metagenome assembly JAEEGL01 (sample SAMN16246548, study PRJNA631951) | gut metagenome | biome: gut microbiome; feature: rumen; material: fiber-attached | host: Bos | place: Iran: Karaj | collected 2018-10 | reverse complement strand
TGTACCTCATTTTCTAATTTACAGAATTGAACTGTTGGTTTGCCTTCAGTTTCTGGAAATTCAGAACCAACTAAATATGCCTCATATAAAAAATGTTCAGAAAAACGTTTAAGATATTTCATATTATTATAAAGTATTTTTATAAATTTATATAGTATTACTATTGAACCAATAATCTACTGAATGTTGAGATTTAATGTATTCATCTATTTTATCAAGTTCTTCAACAGCCATATCATGAAATCTTTGATAGTTAATACCAACACTACCTGGCATTTTGAATTCATATGATCCTATAATAGTTGCAAGACCCCTCATTCCTAATGCAACACAATATCTAAAGAAATAATAGTTATTATATAAATCTTGTATTCTGCATCTAATAAATACTTGTAATATTAAATCAGAAAATCCAAGTGAACCAAGTATTGCCAATTTATGTGAATTAGGATTAAAATTAAATGTTAATGGAACGTCAAACATTGCTTTATATGTTTGTACTTCATACAATGCTCCCATGACATCAGTTAAATTATATCCAGTTCCAGATCCAAATACATCAGATAATGAACCGCCTGCTCCTGATGCTAATGCAGAGTTATTTAATATCATACGTTCAAGTGAAAAGTCTCCCATTATTCCATAGTTAAAGCTATTAGTTACTTTATATACACCAAATACTGATACTATTTGATCTGGTAACCTAACTACATTATTTGGACCGCATCTACAAAAATCGGAATTCTTAATACAATAAAATCTTTCTTCAACAGCTGGGTCATAATCTTCCCAGAATTTTTGTGCTGCTTGTAAAATAAGTGGAGGAATAGCAGATGCAGGCAATGGTAATGGCAATGCACATGATTGGGTTATTTCTTGAATTATTCTTTTAATAAAATTATAATCCATTTGATCTTCCATTTGAGCTTTTTGTTTTAAAAACTCTTCCATTCCAACAGTATTTTGATTAGATGTTTGGACACAATTAGTCATTATCAAATATCATGTTTTATTAAAAATAACCAAAAAAACTAAATATTATATAATGAAAAAAATGTTAAATTATTATAAAATCGTGTATAATTATTAAACTTCATTAACTATTTTTAAAGAAAAAGGATACATATATTAGTGGCTGAATCAATTTTTAATAATAAATTAGGAAATTATTTAAAGAAACTTAACGAGCAATATAATAGTAAAGATAAATCATTAACAGATATTCTTAAGTCATTTAGCCAAATTAGTTCAGAATATAATGAGTTAAATGATGTAAAGAATCAAATAGATATACAATATAGTTCAAATAATTATAATGAGTGTACTCCTGAGGAACAAGAAGATTTCTTTTCAGATCAATTACAATTTATTGAAACACTTGTTGTTAATAGTATTTATGAAAAGTCAGGCATAATTTGGAACTGGAGTGACATATTTAATTTAATGAAAGATCCTACATATAAAAATGTAGATAAAATTAAAAGAAAGGTTGTTTATTCATCTTCATCAAATCAACGTCCTATTGGAGATATGTCATATAATATTTGGAATGGCCTCCAAATTATAGATATTGATATTAAAGATGAATCATTAGCATTAAATATCAAACAGAAATTATTTGAAGACTTAAATCAATATCATTGGTTTTTAGGTTGTTGTATTTCTGCATCAGGTAAATCTTGTCACGTTTGGACAAAAATAACTCCAATATCAATAGATTTAAATAGTCGTCGTATTGAGTATATATGTAACTTTAGACATAAATATTCATATATTTATATTGTATTGATGAAATATTCAAAACAATTTGGATATACAAAAGAAGATATATTAAAATACATGGATATGGCTATGTGTAAACCTCAACAGGGTATTTTTATATCTTCAGATAATAATGCATTACTTAATACGAATTTTAGAGATTTACGACTAGATGTAAATTTCGAATCTGCATTTCAAAGTGGTGTAACAAGTATTGATTGGATATCACATCCTGATTTAAAGGATATATTTCATAAGTTAGAATGGTTTAATGTAACATCAAATGGGAATGCTGAAGATATTGAAATTTCTAATATATCAGGTATTAATGATAGAGATGTATCGAAAAGCAAAGGTCGTAAACACTATAAGCACGCACAACGTTGGCAATTAGCAAATACATTAACATCAATATATGGAGAGGATAAAGCTCTTCAGATAATGATAGAGATTTGTGATGGAACATCAAGACGTGAGTTAGCAGGAGACGTTAAGACTGCTGCAATACATGATAAACCAATTTCAATATGGGCTGTTAAAGAATTAAATAATAATCATGGATTTAAATTAAAGATTAAAGCAGATAATACATTTACTGAAGATGTAAAATTGGAAGATGATATGAAAGATGCAAATACAAGAGGGATAGATCCCACTCGTATATTGAATGATAATTCATTATCAATAACTCTTCATATGAAAAGCACACAATATTTGTCAGACTTAAAGGATGAAATTATCGCAAATTTATCTCATATAACATTGCTTGAGGCAGGTGCAGGTTATGGTAAAACTGAAATGATTAAAAGTCTTAAAGCAAAGACATTATTGATTCTTCCATTTACATCAACTATTAAAGCAAAAGTTGAAGCTGATGAAAAGACATCAGATTGGTTATACTATTATGGAAATAAAAGACCAACATTAGATGATATATTAGGCAATAGAAATATGTCAATGACAATTGATAAATTTAGTCGTCTTAATGTATTTGAACTTGATCAAGCAGGATTTGAGTATATTGTAATTGATGAGTCACACTTATTATTTACAAGTTCATATAGAGATGTTATGTCACCAACAATTCAACGTCTTGCTAATTGTAAAGCAAAGATTATAATGATGACAGGAACACCAACTGGAGAAATGTTATTCTTTCCAAATATTAAACATATTAAGGTAATTAAAGAAGATAATCGTATTAAAGATTTTGAAATTAATATGGTGCCAACTAATACTGAAAAACTTATTGATATGTGTAAATCAATGGCTAAAGATATTATTGATGGAAAGAAAATATTATTTCCAACAAATAAAGGTAATCTTTATTTTGAACAAGTAACAGGTTTGATTCAACAATATCTTATAGGAGAATATCATTCATCTAAACAACTTAAAGCATTCTATTATAAAAAATCAAATTATGGTGAGGAAACTATGGACACCATAAATATTGATAAATCAATTGGACTTAATGATATAATATTTTGTACAACATATTTATCAGTAGGTGTTGATATATGTGATAGATATAAATTTAGTGTATATTTTAATGAAACATGGATAGCACAAGATATTGAACAGTTCGCAAATCGTCTTCGTAATAATGACTTATATATTAAGTTATTTTTGGAAAAGGAAGATTCATCAGGATTACCAATTAATTATAAGTATATAGCTCCACTTGATTTAAGTTTTAGTGAAAAGGATTTATTGTTTGCAAGAGACTTGATACAAACTTGTAACGATATGCTTGAACGTAATAATGAAGAATCAAAATATAATCCTCTTATTCAATCATTATTATCATCAAATAGATATCTTAAATATGATGAAAATGAATGTCGTTATTTTATAGATGAAACAACATATAAGCTTAAAGTATTTGAAGAAAGATATACTGAATATTCAAAGCAGCTTGAAGTATTGAAAAATGGAATGCAATATTATGGATATACAGTAACATTTAATGAATCAAATAATAGAGTTCCTGATGAAAAGAAGGATTCAACTGAAGAATACTTAAGACAATGCCGTAATTATAGATTTAATTATAATACTGCTGAAACATTTGATTTCTTAAATCACTTAAATGATGGTAATATTGATGTATATAAAGAATTACTTAAAGGTTCATACGAAGTATTTAAGGATGATGATTATAAAGTTGAAAGAGAAGAAAATAGTTTATATGCAAAGGATATTGAAATACTTGAAAAGAATATACCTATTGTAATAAGTCTTTATAAATTTTATGATTGTGATACAATTAGAGATATATTTGAATATTGTGTAGATAAGAAACAAAATAGAATTAATTATACAAAGCTTAATCGTATTCGTAGGTTTGTTCAAATAGAATCAAATCGTAAAAGAAAAAGATTAGATTTTCCAGTATTGAAATTCGTTAAAGAATCTCAACAATGGGCAAGATTACATGGAGCAACAACTGAAATGGAGATTAATAAGTATTTAGCAGACTATGCTGTAAGTTATGCAAATTCAATTAAAGATGTTGTTGTTGAGGATAAAGAATATCTTGAAACATTATTTGAATTAACAAAAGAATTATGGAAAGTAATTATATTACAATCAAGACCAAAAAATGGTAATGTTGGAATAGTTCCATTTGAATTATTATGGACTAAGAAAACTGATTTGACTGATTTATATGGTGGTTCTGAAATGACTAAATCGTTCTTTATAGAAGAGTTGGTTGATGAAATGAAAGAAGACCTTGATGAGGAAGATACAAGTGTACCATTTGAAAGAACTGAAAAGAAGAGATTGATTGATGTAACTAATGAATTACCAAATGTTATACATAGACCTTATGGATATTATGAATATTCAGATCTTGATGAATCTAATGATAGATTTATGAGAAAGCAAGATAGCACAAACACATTAAAAGATCAAATATTTACAACAAAAGATAATAATGAACAAGACGTAAAGAAGAAAAACATTGAAGGAGATTTATTTGAAACTAATGATGAAAATGTACCATTTTAATTATATTTAACAATTATGGATTTTTATAAAGAACATCATATTAAATTTTTACTTGAAACACTTAAATTTTTAGATAATATGCAAACTGATAATACAAGTCCGGGGTTACTTACAAAAGAATTTATATTAAAGCAAATTGAAAAGCAAACCGAATTAGAAAATAAAATATTTGAATTAAACGAAACTATTAAATCATTAAAATCTTCAGAACAACCAAAAGGTGATATTCCTAAAGGCTATGATATATTTATAAAGATGCTTCAATTTGGTAGTGTTGGTTGGTCTATTGGTGGAGGATATAATGAAATGCCAACAATAACTATTAGTGATTGTCCACTTATGCCAGATGAGGTTGAATATATCAAAAAATTAATAAATGATAAACTTAATGATTCTTTTAATATGACTATTGGTAGACCAATAACTACAGCTTATAAAGCAGATAGAGTAGATGTTGGTATAGGAGGTTTACCACGATGGCAAGATAATTTGGCAAATGATAGAGCGTGGCATTAAATATAAGTATATTATGTTAAATGAATACATCTTCAACAGGATTAGCATCTGATTTTATTAAAGCACAAATTAGAAAAAACACAGAATTAGAAGAACAAATAATATCATTAAATGAAACAATAGAATTATTAAAAGGAGAATCTCATAATGATTATAGCTTATATAGAAAAATATTGGACTTATTAATTCCTTATATTAAGTTTGAATATAATAAAGATGGTGGTTATAATATAAAATTAGATCATTCTGAAATATATATGCCATTAGATGCTATTGATAATATAATTAAAGAAATAGAAAAATATAAACAAAAAATGTTATGATATACGTTTTTAGAAAATATGAATCATCAGCACGAATAATTGTTTATGCAGAATCATATTTGGAAGCCAAGGATGCATTATTTGCATTACATCCATGGGCAGATAAAGAATATAATATTGCCGAATATAAAATGTATCGTATTGATTATAATAAATTTTTCGATATATTGAATATTGAAAATGATATGAGAGATTATCCTCGTATTTTATCTGAAAGTGAACTGTCTTTATTAGTAAAAAATAAAGTATTGGTTGATACAGAATTTAACACCATTCATAATACACATGTATTAGCTAAAAAGGATTTTAATGAAGATACACGATATCCTGCGTATTCAACATCTGAATATGTTAAAATGTTATCAGATAATGTACTTATTAAAGATACATACTCTAAATCAATTAAAAAGATGATGAGTATTGTTGGTGATGTTTGGTTTATGCAATATTCACCATTACAACATGGTCCAGAAAATAATTATATTTATGGATTAAGCAGACAACAATGTATTGATTTATATAAAGAAATTTATAAATTCAGATTTAAAGGTGCTGATGAATGTAATCCATTTACAATTCCCGAACCTAAATTATTGATTAATTCTACAACATCAATCAGTGATATAATTGAAGGTAATTTCAAAAATGAAGATATTGATAATTATAAGAAAATGGTATCTATAATGAAAGAATTAAATATTAAGAAATTTCCATTCAGCGCATATGAAGAATTTGCTCGTAAAACATATATGCATCCTAATGAAATTGAAAAAATAAAGGTGGACTAAATAATCCACCTTTGTTTATTTTAAATTCGTTCTTTCAAATGCAATTTCTATTCCATTTTTAATATCTAACTTTGCATTTCTTCTTGACTGTTTATTTAATCGATGTCTATCATATTTATTCCAATATCCATGATCCCATAATGTCCTTGTATTTTTATACAAGTAAAGCCAATTAGATTTTTCTTTTGCTTCTTTCCATGATTCAGCTTTATGCCAATGTGTATCTCCTATTGATTGAGTTCCTGCATATCTTTTATCATTTGGATATGCTTCATCTTCAGATACTTTAATATTTCTACCCCATCCAATTTGATAGAATAATTTAACTCTTGAATTGTACTTATTAATTGTACGTCTGCGTCGTTCAGCTCTATTCATATTACATTAATATATTTATTGTATCTTCTAAAATATCAACATCGATATTATCTAAATCAATATTTTCAGAATTTGCCCACTGTTCCAATAATTCCCAAGTATCTTGTCCATTATCGACAAGAATCTCTCCTGGGTTATGAAACCACTTAATAAAATTTTCAGCTAATTCAATATACTTATCACTCATAATTTAATCTCCCCAATATGTACAACCCTCATAAAACTTGCGAACAGACTCAGTTAAATCCTCTTCAGCCTTTTTCATTTCGGCTGCTGTATCTTCATCTACAATAAGCTCGATATGTGGGCGGAAACAAACCTGATGTGAATTATTTGAAGCCTCATAAGTAAGCTTCCAACCGACGGCCTTCTTAAAATATTTATTATCTTTAACAGCCTCAAAACAGCGGCCCAGTTTAGCAGGAGTCAATTCCTTGTATGAAATACAACAGTCGCCTGAGATACCCATTTCTCCAGGATTTACATCAAAATCAAAGAATGAGAGGTCATAATAGAAATCACTCATTTTGTACTCCTTGCGAGCCTTTGCAACCTCAGATTCAATATAAGCAGTACGCTTCTTCTCAGTCTTCCACTTCTTCTCAGCAAAATTGGCGGCATGTTTGCGAGTCCATTCTATACGGCTAAAGAAATTTCTTACCTTAGATGCCTCCCACTCAGGAATGTAAAGGTCATTGTATTTCTCCTCAGCCTCAAGAAAATCAGAGAACATTGCTCGGATAAACTCCTCAGCAGTAATGGTTGAACAGTTAATGTTACGGGAAGTAAGAATAATAGTGCGATAATCGTTCATATATTTAAATTTTTATTGTTTACTAATTTATTTACAATTATAATATAGTATTTTTTGTATAATATTCAAAATTTCACAAGGAAATTTATGAACTTGTTATATTCAAAATTTCGCCAGGAAAAATAAAAAAATCCACCTACTTTTATAAGCAAGTGGATTGAACGTTTAATTTAAATTTTGCAGATTGTAAATTAACGCGAATAATTCTCATTTTTAGGCTGGTCAACCTTTTCATCAGTGTCATAAACTGCACGGTACTTTTGGAAATCTTCATACTTTACTTTTACGATAAGTCTCTTACCCATACGGTTACGAAGACCTAAGTCTGTACGAAGAACAAGACCTTCTGCCATGTATTCTCTGTTCTCAGAAATTGTTGAAACAAATCCCTTACGAACAAAATCAATTGCCTCATCAAGAGTAAAGTAACCAATGAATGGAACAATAGGTGCACCAAGCTTAGTTGCAATTTCATCACGTGCATCAGTCTTAAGATAAATATCATTTACCTTGACATCAAACACAATGAACTCATTGCCATTCTTAATGTAATTTCCACCCTTCTGAATACCAATTCCATAACCTTCACCATAGATAGTATAGATATTAGGAATTTGGTCATACTCTAACCAATTGTGGTCAATCTCCCACTCTGATGTAGGAATGAACTCCTTCAAACCAAGTGATGCAAGAACCTTTTCCTTTGGATATTTCTCTTCCATGTGCTTGAGCAACTTTGGAGGAATCTGAGCATTGTCAGTCTTACCGGCATAACGTACATTAAACTTTACACCAGAAACAGTTGGCACTTTGCTGTCATCAGCAACAACTAACTCCTTAGTAACTTCAATACGCATACATGTTCCGTCCACCTTTTCTTCCGCACGCCATTTATTATTACGTAAATATTCAAACTCTGGTTCAACAAAACCATCATAAGGCATAATAATATTTTTAGCATCACGCATAAAAATTGTATTAATCTTTTGATAAGTGTTTGGACTACGTTTTTGTTTACTCATAATTAAAAATTTTAAAGTTATTTATTATTGTTTATTTCATATATTTATTTAAATTATCTACGACAAATATTTCTAATTTATTTTGTTTTTCATATTCATATATATCAGATTCCCATAATTGAATTACTATATAATTTTCAGAAATTGCATATTCAATATTTTTTTTATCTTTATTCCAAATATCTAATGCTTTAATTTTATTTTTTCTAGGAAAATTTAATTCATCATCAGATTTATATAATTTTGGATTAGCATGCCAAAAATCACCATTAATTTCTAATAATATATTTGTATTTAATATATGTATATCATATTTATGAAAATATTTATTAAATTTAAATTGTGTTTCAATAGGTATATTTAAATCATTTAAAATTGATATTATTTTATTTTCTAATTTTGATATTCTTCCATCTTGATGAGTCCATTTATGTATTAATTCACTTTTCTTTTCATTTGAATAAGAAGCCCACCTTTTTGAAGTAAATTCTGCATATTCTTTTGTCTTCCAAATATTATCAACACCATAATGTTTTATAAATGTTGCAGACTTTTTATCTTTAATTTCTTGTGCTTGTGATGGATTATCAACACCCCATTTTTTTTGTGATGTATTAATAATTTTTTGTTTTGTAATAATATTATATGATTCACTTACAGATCTTATGTGAATTTTTTGATAAGATAAACACCAACATATTGATTTAAGATCTAAATTATATTTTTCTTTAATATCTGTTAATGATTTATTATTTAAATATTCATTTTTTATATCTTCTAAAATATTATCATTATTTGTACGAAATTTCAAATATTTTATTTTTACTTCTTCTTTTGATAAATTATTTAATTCTTTACAATTATAATAATGAGATGATAATCTTTTGTATTTTTTACCGCAAAATGGACAAATATGTTCCATAAATTATTATATTATTTAATTAATAATAAATAAAAGAAAAGATTAATGTAAAATTTTAATCTATTTTTTCTTCTATTATATTATCTTTATAAAAAGGACCTCCGCATTTACCAGGTTTATTATATCCTGGTAATATCTTATCGCAAATATTCAAATATGCACATGTTGAACATATACCATTACAACCAGCAAATTTAAATTTTTTATCTAATTCCTTTTTATTCATTATTTATTGTTAATTGAATTTAATGCAATTTCTTTTTCTCCTGGAAAGAATAATGATTCATTATCAGCTCCATAAGAATGACCTTTATCCCAACGTTCAATTTTCTCTTCCCAAGCTTCAAGTTCAGTATAATCCTCTCCAATGTTGTCTGAATGAAGTAACCACCAAAGATTCTCCATTGCAACTTTCCGAAGAATTTCATGATTTTCTCTCGGCAATGAAATCCAATGCCAGCATTCAATTATTTCGCCAAGCATTTTTTTACCTTCAAAAACCTGAATTTTACGTTTACCGTATTTCTTATTAAGCTTTTTAATTGTAATCATATTCATTTGATTTTTACAAATATAATATAGTATTTAATTTATAAAATTCAAATAATATTATATTATTTGTTTATTTAATTATTATAAATATCAATTACTAACCAATTTTTACAAACAGGATTCTCATAATTACCAGAACAATTTGAATGACATTTAAAACCTTTAAATTCAAAATCTCCAAATTTCTCCATAAACTTTTTACCAATTTCATATTGATCTCCTTTGAAGAAACTTGAATGAATTGAATATGTTGAAGCATTATATCGATCTGGTTCATTACAACTAACATATACTCCAATTGTAAAATCATAACGACCAAATCCAAACTCTTTCTTAAGCCAACTCTTTAACTTAGCTTTGAGTTTATCAGATGCTTTATTACATTCAGATTTTTTAGCTTCTTCTTCAGCTTTACGTTGTTTGTTGAGAATCGCTTTAATTGTTCTTGTTGAAATTGCCATATTATTTATTTAATTACATAAATAATATAGTAATGATATTTATAAATTCAAATATTATATTAATTATTTTTCATCAAGTAATGGATCTAAATATCTCCATCGAACAATTTTATCTTTGTCACAGAAATAGTCATCGCATTCTTCATCATCCCAGCATTCTTCAGTTACATTCCAATATCTAATTCCATAAAATCCAATATCTTCAACTAAGCAAGGAATTTGTGGATAATGTTGATTTTCATAATCTCCAAATACTTGTGGATAATCATTATTTTCTGTATAATGCCATTTATTATCTATTTGACTCATATATTATGTTGGATATATTTCTCTTGATTGTTTCCATGTAAGTTTATCATAAAAGAAAAGAATACGTTTTGTTGGCGCATCTCTAAAAGCAGATACTTTTACAAACCCAAGATATTTCATTGCAAAATATTCTTCTTGGAATGTTCCTTGAGGTTTATGATCATAAAAAGATGCAGGAACACTCAAGTATTCTTCCAAGTATTCATTCAATATAATTTGACGAATTATAGATTCATGTTCACATTGTTCACAAACATATTTCTTTCCATTGATGTCGATGTAACCACACCAAGGAAATCTTTCACCTAATTCATTTTGTTTTGGAATATCAAAAAATGATTTGAACTTGTTTTCCAAATCTTCAAATTTTTCTTGCCATTCCTTTTCTCTTTTTTCTGATGCATAACGTGCCCATCGTTCAGCTTCGGCATCATCATAAGGAACATTAAAATGCAAATGCTGGTGTTTTTCTAAAATTCGATGTAGTTGTGTATTTAATAAATCTTTCATATTGTTTTCTACTAATTTTTATATTAACAATTTTACCAGTTTTCTTATCTTTTACAACACAATATTTTGTAAAAAAATAGTAAGGATCTTTAAGACATTTTATATATTCTTCTTTATCGTTCATATATTCAATATCTGCTTAATTTTTTTATAATCTTTCTTAGTTAAACCGGTCCATGGATTTGTTTGAACAAAATGTTTCTTTTGAGATTCCAACATATCATTATCATCATCAACTATACAATAATTTGAAATAACAAAATCTTCTTTCATAACTTTTTTATAATCTTGATATTGACCATTTGTTATATCAAAAAAATATTGAATTTCCTGTCCACGATGTCTGCTTTTTGAATAAGGAGTAACACCAACAATATAAGGACATAATAATTGAATACCGTGATGATTAAACTCTCCTAATCCTAAACCATCTCTCATAAATTCATCGTAACATGCTTGCCATGAATTACCATTACGCCAAGATGAAGATATTACAAGTTTAATATCATAATCTTTACAGAATCTTGACATACGATAACATTCACGAGAATCTATGCTACCGTATTTTCTAATATGATTTTTATGTCGCCAACAATCATATTGAGCACTATTCATTACTCCATCAATATCTAAAAAGATTACTTTATATTCTTTCATACATGTCTTAAATGTTCAATAATTAAATCTTTCATATCTATAATGTCTATAACACCTTCATAATTATCAATCATATGTTCCCAAAATTTTTGAGTATCATATTGTATATCCATTTCTAAATCATATTTATTCATATCTCTTCAACTTTTAATCTAACTGTCATTTTATGTCTATCTCCCTTTTTATGTATTGTTTTTGTTTCTAATGTATTAAGATCTATTTTTGTTATATCTCTATCATAAAACAAATGTTCATCAATTATATAAGGAAAACAAACATTATATACTTTTATATTTGGTGATATCAAATTAATATCAAGAGTATTATCATCTTGCCATGTTATTAATGCAAAATAATCAATGCTATTTGAATCATAATTTTTATCTTTATATTTATCCCTTATAAGGACATCTTCTTCAATTATTGTTACTTTAACATTAACAACATCTTCTGGTTTTACACCAAATGCATGTGCATAATTTTTATTTACACCAAATGATGTATAAAACGTTCCATTATCATTTGTTCTTTGTGCTGCAGTTGTAACAATATTTGTTCCTATTTTGTAATCATTTATTTTCATATATATTCTTAAAGTCTTTACAAAGATCATTATATTGTTGCAGTTCTTCGCATTTATTCTGTAAATTATGGCATCTCAATAAATGTTGGAATCGTAATTCAAAATTAAGAGCCATTGAATTTTGAAAGAATTGTCTATTAAGAACTTTAATTGCTCTTATGGCTTCTGTTTCAGTAATTCCATCTTCATAATTAGTCTGAACAAAATGATATAATTGTTCATCAAGAAAATCTCCGTCATCATCAATTATGACATAATTTTCAATATCATTTCGTTCATTCAACCAATCTTTTATTTCTTGACCTCTTAAACCTTTATATGTATGTGTAACATCATAAAGATTATCAACAAGCCAATAAAGCATTCTATTTCTTGGGCATCTTTTTGGACGTCCTATCATTTTATCAATTGTCTCTTCAACTGAATCCATACGCCATGAAGATGAAACAACAATCTTTGCTCCCGTTTCATCAACAATTTTTTTAACCCATTTTATTTTATCGGCTTTAAGATACCATTTTGGTGGTATTGTTATAACACCATCAAAATCAAGAAATATTACTTTCATACTTCTTCCTCTTCGTATGTAATTTTTATTTCTTTAACCACAGCAGTAAATTGTCCCTTTTCATTAATAAATCTTGCATTCTTTTCGGCATATTCTTTAATCTGCCATTTCTTAGCAAATCTTTTTTGCCTGGTAAATGGTAAATATGAACTACTCCAATAACGATACGGATTTTTTTCTCTGTTACATCCTACATACATTTCGTTAGATGAAGCTTTAGGATTAAAATAAACAATATCACCTTTATGAAAAATTGTTTTTATAAAATTATTTTCCTGACCCCATTTTGTATTTGCATAGCCATTTTCAAATTCTATATCATAATTGGCTGTGCATTCAATATAATAAAGTGATTTATTCATATCATTATTTTTTATAATCGTCTAACCAAAAATAAGGACAATGCGTTGTTTGTTTTAATGCGTTCTTATACATTTCAAATGCTTCATCCAAGTTTTCAATATTACCTATATGTTCATAAATTTCTTTATCAAATATACTTCTAATATTATTTTCAGGACGATACCATATATCTATCCAAATATCCTTTTCATTACTATCTGAATGCCATATATTATTTTTATACAAGTTATCATTACATGTTATATGAAATTTATCAGGTTCTGAATATCCTGTACTGCAAGTACTATTAGGCATCAAATGCTCTACAAATTCAATCTTTGTTATCTTCATACTTGTGTTCTTGTAATTTTTCTTTTCATTAATCCTCTATAAATATCACCAGTCATTTTTGGTGCTTCCAAATGAATAAGCTCCCAACCTTCGTTTCCATAATAATTCAATTCATTGATTGATTTATTTATTGATGTTGATAACTTAATATAATTATATTCAAATTTATCAAATGCTTCTAAGATCATAATATATCTCTCCTTAATAGTTTTATTATATTCTATAATTCAATGATGTTAGACCTATGATATCTATCATTCTCGATGTTATTTACTATAGATTGGTTTCCATATATTCTGGCTCACTTTCCCATGTTAATGAAGATTTAGATATCATATTTGATAGCTCTTTATATAATATAGAATTTATAAATGGATATTTTGATGTCCATTTACCATTTTTTTCATCTCTTACAGGATATTCACCATGTAATGTTAATTTGCCATTTTTATTAATGGCTATCCATATTTTAATAGTTTTATTCATATTGTCTTATATAATATTAAATAATATAGCAATCATAAATATTATTTTTAATAAACAAATTAATTAACAAATATATTATAAAAACACATGAAATATTTAAGAGAATTTGAAACATTAAATAATCTTAATGCTATTTATGGTACTAATGATTATGTTAACCCTAATGTTTTTACAGTTAATAATTCAACGCTATGATAATGGTAAATATCTTATTTGTATATTTAACACAAATAATATTCAAAGCGATGTATCATTATGGACAATATATAATCGTGATATAATTGATGAGATATTTATAGACGGTGTTAAATGGGATAATCCAATGGCTCCACCTTCAGCGTCTGATATAGGAGATGCAAATGATCATATATTAAAAATCAAATTTAAGAATAGTAGTCAAATTGGCGATTACGCACCATTATTATATAATGCATTTTATAAGCAAATAAGTATACCTAATACATTTACAATAATTGCTAATAACGCATTTAATGGGTGTAATAATTTAAAGAGCATAAGTATACCAGATTCAATAACTACAATTAAAGATGGAGCCTTTGTTGGGTGTGTATCATTAGAAAGTATAACTATTCCAAAATCAGTAACATCAATATCTGGAGCATTCCAAGGGTGCACAGGTTTAAAAACAATAAATATAGAAACTGAATATGATTCACTTAATTATATATTTGGTGGTTGTAGTAATGTAGAATCAATATCTATAAATAATAAATTTATTGAAAAAAGTTCTTTGTCTAATTTAGGATTAGATACAAGTAAAATTAAAAATGTTAAGCTATCAGATAAAGTAACATCAATTTATAATTATGCATTTAATGGTTGTACATCATTAGAAAGTATAAATATACCTAATGGAGTAACATCAATTGGTGATAATGCATTTAATGGTTGTACATCATTAGAAAGTATAAATATACCTAATGGAGTAACATCAATTGGCAATAATGCATTTGCTAGTTGTATATCATTAAAAAATATAAATATACCAGATTCAATAACATCTATTAATTCTTATGTATTTTCTAGTTGTATATCATTAAAAAATATAACTATACCAGATTCAATAACATCTATATCAAGCGGAGCATTTAGTGGTTGCATGCCTGAAGAATTATATGTTGGTAAAGGAGTAGATGAATTTAATGGATCAATTGGTCTAAGTACACAGAATTTGAAAAAATTAACAATTGGTGCTAAACATATAACTAATGGAGCGTTACAAGGATGTTCGTTATTAACAGATTTAACATTATTAGAATCAGTTATAGAATTAAATAATAATGCATTTTATGGTTGTCCATTATTAACAAATGTCATTATACCAGATTCAATAACATCAATTGGATATTCTGTATTTGAAAGCTGTCAATCATTAACAAATGTTATTATACCAGATTCAGTAAAAACAATTCATAGTAGTGCATTTAATAATTGTAGACAATTAATTGTTAATTTACCAAGTTCAATAGAGACAATTGATGGCGGTGCATTTACTGGTTGTGTAGAAATAAATATTGATGAAAACAATAAATATGAAGTTGTTAATGGCTTATTAATTGATAAAGAAAACAATAAGGTAGTATCAAGTATAAGTCAAAAAACAGCAAATATACCAAATACAATTACTGAAATTGATTATGGAGCTTTTAATAATTGTTTATCATTAGAAAGTGTAATTATACCTAATTCAGTAACATCAATTGGTGGTCGTGCGTTTAGTGGATGTGTATCATTAGAAAGTATAACTATACCTAATAATGTAACATCAATTGGCCAATATGCATTTATTGGTTGCTCATCATTAGAAAATGTAATTTTATCAAGTTCATTAACATCAATTGGTGCAAGTGCATTTCAAAATTGCTCATCATTAACAAGTATAACTATACCTAATGGAGTAACATCAATTGGTAATTATGCATTTAACGGTTGCTCATCATTAACAAGTATAACTATACCAGATTCAGTAACATCAATTGGTGATTATGCATTTAATGGTTGCTCATCATTAACAAGTATAACTATACCAGATTCAGTAACATCAATTGGTAATGATGCATTTTATGGTTGCACATCATTAACAAATATAAATATACCAGATTCAGTAACATCAATTGGTGATTATGTATTTGGTGGATGTACATCACTAACAAATATGGTAATTCCAAACTCTGTAACATCTCTTGGAAATGATGTATTATATAATGCTCGAATTAATACATTAACTATTGATTGTGCAAGCATAAATGATTATGCAAATATTACTAGAGTTAATCCACCACAAGTTACAAAATTAATATTAGGTGAAAACCTTACATCATTACCACAAAATTTGAGTATAAATGAATCATCATTGGAAGAAATTGTATTTGGTAATAATTTAAATATAAGACTTTATCTGGATATTCTTCCATATTTAGGAGATAGATATTTAACAACTCCAAAATATCCAAACTTAAATAAATTTACATTTGGATCAAATATTGATTTTAGAAGACTTGGTAATACATCGTATGACTACGGTATAAAAAATCTATTAATAAATAAAGCTAGTCAAATAAAAATAAATCAAAATCATGCATCATATGATTCAAGAAATGATTGTAATGCAATAATTGAAACAGCTACTAATACATTACAAGTTGGATGTAAAAATACAATAATACCAGATTCAGTAACATCAATTGGTGAATGTGCATTCCAAAATTGTGTTGGATTAACATCTATAACTATTCCAGATTCTGTTACAACAATGAATAATGGAACATTCTATGGATGTAGTAATTTAACATCAGTAACTCTTCCTAAAGATATTACATCTATAAATGCTACAACATTTTTAGGTTGTTCACAATTATCTTCTATTTCAATACCTAATAAAGTAACATCAATTGCCGTTAGTGCATTTGAGAATTGTGCATCATTAACAAGTATTAATATACCTGATTCAGTAACATTAATTAAAAATTCAGCATTCGTCAGATGTTATGGATTAACATCAGTTACACTAGGTAATTCAGTATCAACAATTGATAATTATGCATTTAATGAATGTACATCATTAACAAGTATTAATATACCTGATTCAGTAACATCAATTAGCCAACATGCATTTTACTTATGTAGATCATTATCACAAGAAACAAAAGACGCAATATTAGCAATTAATCCAAATTGTATATTTGAATAATTATAATGAATTTACATAAAAAGGAGTACAATTTGTACTCCTTTTTTTTGCTAATTTTAATCGTTATTAAACTAAATTTCCTCTACCTTAAAGAACTTAATCCACTCAATGCCGTCGCAACCATAAGGTGTAAAACGAAGGAAGAACTCCTTAACAAGATTAACATCTTCTACTTTATATCCAAAATGTTCATCCATGTGATTGCAAAGTCTCCAAGTATCAAGAATGTAATGATGTCCATCCCAAGTAGTAGGAAGACCCTTTCCCTTACCAAACCAATTCCAAGTTTTCTTACCTGGATTTTTGTTAATCATTTCAGCAAGATTTGCAAACTTAGTAAGATCATTCAATGAAATTTCCTTTGTAATTGTGGGAGAACCACCTTCCCAATTATGAGTTTTAATCTGAATTTGAAATTTTGCATTCATATCATTTAATTTTACAATTATAATAGAATTTTTATGTTAACTACCATACATAAATAATATAGTAATTATAATTAAAAATTCAAATAATATTAGATTTTTATGTAATCTAATATACATAAATAATATATAAAATTAAAAATCTAATTTCAATTGTTTTGTATTAAGAAGCTTTGGTTTCATTTCAATAATTTGCTCATCTCCTCGTGGCCATCCAATTAATAATGGAGATTTAGGATCGTGCTTTTTAAAATTATCATCGCATTTATCAAAATCAGCAGATGCATAACAATATTTACATTTATGAAGACATGTATTATACTCTCCTATTGATGTATTAGGATAACATAAACACCCCCATTGTGTTTCTTTTCTATTTTGCTTTGGGTAAATTCCCATTAAATTTAATGCATGTTCATCAAGACAACCCGTAACTTCAATACCTTGCAAATCTTTGAACTGTAATCCATTGCCACAAGTCTGTAATTTAAAATTATATTTATGACAAATCCCATACATATTCAATAAAAGAATCTTCTTCATTAATGGCTGCATTGTAGTCATTTCAGGTAAATGTCTTTTTACTTTTTCATACGGAGATACAAAATTAACTATAACTCTATCTGTATAACTGTGAAGTTCTTCGCAAATCTTTTCAAATCTTCGTAATGTTTCAGTCTCTCCAAAATCTTTACAATAAAAAATAGGGTCAAATCTCCAAATTACTTTTTCTTTTCCATATCTTTGAGAAAGTTCTTTGAATGTATAAATAGATTGCCCCAAACTTGGAACATTTGGTTCAATAGCTTTTCCATATCCTGTTATTGTATAATGAAATATACTTGGGAATTTATTTGTAATATTTTTTAAGTCATGTAGAATAGGAAGATAATCTTTTGAACACCAAATAATACCTTCAACATGTTGTTTATCTAATATAATTTTATGAATTACATTTGGAGCTGCCGGATTTCTAAAATATAAAAATCCCTCATTAAATCTGTTTACTATCCATTCACTGTAAAACGCAGGTATGTCTGTTCTGAAGTCTATACTTAGTATCATATTTTATATTAAGTAAAATTATTATTACACCTAACCATGATAATCCACAAAAAACTAATGTGCCAATTGGATAAAATATTATTTTACCCCAAAGCGGTTGATCATCATACTGATATGTTTCAATTAAATGAAATATGGTTAATACTAATGATAATATGCAACCTATAAATAATATCATAATACACTATAAAATCTCATTAATAACTTAACAATTGTTTTATCTTCAAATGAGCCATTTGACATTGTATCTACAGGAAATGTCTCAATCATTTTCTTTGTTATTGCTTTCCATTCTTTTTTGTCCATTACTAATTTCTTTTAATGTTTTCGCAAAAAGTTTAACACGTTTTTCTTCTATAAGAGAATCAAAATTAGGATAATGTTCTTGTATATATTTGCAAGTATTAATAACATCTTGGCATCCCTTCTCAAATTGTTTAGAATTTTCTTCCCAACGTTTTCTATCTGCCTCTTGTTTTTGTCGTACTATTTTACGACGTTTAGTAAACATACTCATAATTATTCACACCAAATTTCTTTATTAGGATTCTCTTCTAATTCTTTTTTGAACTTATCATAGAATTTCAGCCATTCACCTTCTCCAGATCCTTTTCGAAGAAATTCAATTGTTTGCTCACTTTTATCTAAATTGACTTTCAATTTAAGTCCTTTTTTATCTTCTTTAACTGTTGGATAATGCATTTTATATTCATTTCTTGAACATTTATCTGACATTTCTATACGTTCTTCACTATAAAATATTTCTGACCATTGTTTAACATCATCAGTATATCCAATTTTTTCATCACAACAATTCCTTACGCCAAATATATGTTCTAGAACTCTAAACCACCAACAAGGTTCAAATTGTTTTAAATAATTAAATTTTTTCCAATGTCCTTTATATAGAATATAACAATCACAACCTAATTCATGAATAGTTCTTTTATCATAAGTTGTAGAATATCCATCACCACTATAATTACTTAATTCTAAATCATCAGGAATATTTACTCTAACAAAACTTCCATGTGAATATGTTGGTTTTGAAATAAGTCTATAATTACAAATTTCTGGGTGATCCCAGACCACTCCACAAAATATATATCTATGTCTCATGTTAATCAAATTTAAGTTTAAGTAATGGATTATCATCACCAAGAATATCTGCAATTGATGATGTTGATTCTTTTTTGTCTAATGTGTTACCTTTATTAATATATTCATCTCCGGCTATTTCTTCAGATAAAGCCCATTCTTGTAATGAATAATCTCCTTTAAATCCAAATTCTCCTGGAAATATAACAGGTTCATCGTTTGGTCTAAGATATGTTATTCCTTTTTGTGGCTTAGGTAATGGGTCTTTCCAATCAACTCGTACAACTCTTATCTTCTTACGAATATATGTATCTTTTGATTCATCCCATACATTGATATATTCATCTTTTCCTGGGCGCTCTTTTATAGGCTCAACATATCCAATTGCATTCTTTCCATCACCCCATCTAAATTGAAGCCACCCTTCATATTCGCCTCGTACATCCCATTGATAATCTGTTGGAATTTCATCTTCACCTCTGAAAAATAAATCATAATCATGCAAATCAGGAGTTTTAGATAATGTACAAATCCTATTATTAAGACCATTAACAATCTTAATAAATTTATTATTTATCATATCTAATACGACATAACCCCAAAAATAACGACCGTCAGAAAAATCCCAATCATAGTTTTCGTAACGCCATCCTGTGCCATCTTTATGTCTACCATTTTTTGAATAAACCTTTTGTGGCTTAGGTGTATTACAATACATTTCATTAAGAAGTTTTACTTCTTCCATTGCATCATCTAATGTATCATATTCGGTACATGAGAATGATTCATATTCATAACTATCCTTCCATGTATTGAATATAATACAATATTTTGTAGGTCTATTTATATTAAATCTTGCTTTTGTATATTGCCAAAACGTTAAATGACCTGTATAATGCTTATCATCAAGTTTTTTGCTTGCTATTCTATTCATGATTCTTTTCTTTTTCTAAATGATTCTTTCAAATCAAAGCCATGTGATAATATCTTTATATCATTATAATTAATAGTTGGTCCCTTTTCATCCCCAAACAAATCAATCATAACTTTTTTCTTTACATCATACACCCATGACATATCAGAAGTATATTCTTCATCTTGTGCATTCCATCCATATTTAGCTTCTTTTATTCTATATGCTACTCTATTGACTTCTGCAACTTCGAAGAACTTATTTACTTCCTTATACAAGTCAGTTATAAAGTGTTCAACAATTCCTTTATAACCTGGAAGAATATCCCAAGGACGTGTTTCTCTATTAATTGAAATATCACCACAACTTACAGGATATGATAATATGAATCTCTTATTATCATATTGGAATGTATATGTTCTAAAATTAGCAGAACCATATTTATCATTATATTTTACTTCTTGTTTCTTTGCATCATGATGAATTATTTCATAATAATAAAAACCAAGTTTTGATTCTCTTGTTATAGTTTCATCCCAAGCCTTTTGAGCAGCAATAACTTCTGTTTTACTTTCTTTCTTTTTTAGAGAAGTATTAACATCATTAACAATGAACTTGTCTTGATATCTTTGATTAGACCATTTTGTTAAATCAAGATAATCTACACGTTCAATCTTAATACCGTTACGACTATATAATGTTGTTGATTTTTCTCTTCTACTCATAATTTATTATTTCTTATAATATATAAATAGTAATATATTATAAATATTACAAATATAGGAGAGAACTTATTCTCTCCTATTAATTATCCACCAACAAAATTTTCAATTTGTGTATCTGTTAATCTTTTATGAATATATGGTCTTTTGCCAACCCCAATGTACGGATAATCAACTAATTCATTAAATTCATCATTATCATAATGATGAGGTTGATTATTATATAAATCTGTACTAATGTCTATATAAAAAACATGTTCAAAATATAATTGACTATCATTAGTATAATTATCAGTTATCTTTTCAAAATAATCAATAAATTTATCTGTTACATCACCAAATTGACCATTCGTAAATACATCATTTTTTGACCAACTATTTGGCAATGATATATTTATTTGTTCTCCATATTTATTTTGTATAACAACTATTTTCATTAAGTTCTATTAATATTTTTTGAATAATTATTAATCATATTTTTTAATTCCTCTTCATTTAACGATGGAGTTATAAATGGATTTTTAAATATATCTTTACTTACCATTATTTACAATCTTCTCAACTTTTTTTATAAAAAATTCTTTCTTATCTCGTTTAGCAATTTTTATTGCTGACTTCATTTTAGATATTATATCATTTTTGATATTATCTTCAAGAATAAACAAATCAATATGATTTAAAATAAAATTTGTAATTTCAATTGTTTCATCACATGAATGTTCATCAATTAAACTATCTGCACTTATTAAAGAAACAAGAAACATACTTCTTGTAGTTTCATTTTCAAGTATTGCATTATAAGTTAATATACGATTACAAAATTTTATAAGATTAGGATTATGTTCAATTTTTTTAATGAATGTGTCTTTCATGATATTTACATTGATAATTTTTGTTTTAATGCTTGAACTCTTTCATCTAAAACATAAATCATTCTTTTATGTTCAATAATTGATAATTCAGTTGTTTCAAGTTCTTGTTTTAGTTTATCAATTAAAACTTTATTTGCAGACTCATAATCTGTAAATACATATTGATTAACAAAAAGTTCATTATTATTTCCAATAATTTCCTTAAGATTATTATCACATCCTTCAAGAATTTTATACTTAATTCTTGACATTTTATAATTCATATTATGTGCGTCACCAAGATGTTTACATTTTAAAGTTTCCATTAATATTGTGCTTGGAAAATAAAATATATCACCTTCTTTTAAATCATTTAACCAAACCTTCATGTTCTTCTAACCATTCATCTCGTTTCTTATCTGACAAAGAAGCAAGCCATTTATATTTAAGTTTACCACAATCAAATTTATTTCCTTTACACATAAAAGACCAAGGTGCCATGCATTCTGTTACTGCATGATTATTATAAAAACCATCAAAATACCAACAATGACTTCCATGATCTTTAAGATATTTATTTAATGGACGATCAACTGCAGTACGTTCTTTACGTTTTTTATTTGGACGTTTAAGTTTAATTAATGTTTCAACTTCAATTGGTTGATCTCTCCAATTCATTTCAAAACCAAGTTGTTTAGCAGTAACTGTTTTATATGCTGTATTTAAATATTGTACAGTTAATTCATCATTTGCTTGTCTATATCCTGGTTCTCCCCATGCATGATACCATTCATCATATTCTGGTTTAACATCAAATAGATGATATTTTCCATCAGGATTCCTTGCTACCCACATTAAATCTTTCGTTATATTTTTGTATTTCTTCTTTATAGCATTTATCACATCTATTCATATACCAATGATGTAATTCGCGCATTTTTGTTGTTTTCTTTGTTCCGCAAATTTCACAATAATCAAAAGATGCATGTTCAATTCGAAGCATTCTTTTAATCATTCCTTTTGGGTAATAATTCAAATACAAATTAAGATATCCAAATTTTTCTTTTATATCCACAAACTCTAATGGTTCAAAATTTGTATCACGCTTATGCTTTAAATTATATTTACGAACAATATGTTTTGCTCGTTTAATAAGTTGAATCCAGCCATCACCGCATGCATAATATTCTTTACTATGACCAATCCCCGCCACTAAATCTTTCATCGTATGATAATTTTGCTTTTTCTTTTATATAGATATATACTTCCATTAAATCTGAATGTTTTGATATATAATCTAATATATGTTTATATGTTTTCTTTTGTACATCAAATTTAATTTTTTCTATATCTTGTTTTTTTGCTAGACCTTCCTTTGATCCAAACTTTGATTTATTTGTTTTATCTAATTGATCTTCAAGTTTTTTTATCTTATCATTAGCAACAGATAAATCATTTTTTAATTGATTAATTTCAGTATCATCTGTTTTACTAACTTTACTATTACCATTTAAATCATCACAAGCAATACGATAAACCATATCAATAACATCATCAGTTAACTTAAATGTAAATCGTGTATCTTGCTGTAGTTCTTTAATTCGCTTATCAATATTCTTATTCATGATTTTCTAATTTTTCTGATTTAATAATTCGTATTGTGGCTGTTGTTGAAAATAATTCTTCTTTATTATCTTTTTCTAATAAAAAATTTGTTCCTTGAAATGAACATACATATACTTCGTTATCAGTGTAAATTGTATTACGTTCATCTTCATATGTTGTCCAATATATTATGTATGTTGTTTTATATTTTCCAATATTTTGTTCATCTATTCTATCATCAGCATATCCGCACGAAATTAAAAATATTAAACAAATACAAACAATAAATATTTTAATAAAGTGCATATAAATAATTAATTATTTTAATCTTCATTCCAATGTCTAAATACTAATGAACCATCATAATCATCTGATTTGTCTTCATCATGCCAATGTCTAAAAACCATTGAACCATCCCAATCATCAGAATCTTCTTTATAATGATTTGTTACATTAGTTTCATAATCTTTTAATGAATCGTAATCATCATCTTGAAAATGTTTCATAATTATTCATCAAATACATCATCAGTTACATCAATTAAGTTTTCATCCTCATCATATAATTCAACTTTCATTGGTTCAATATCATGACTATGATCTCCCCAATGTCTCATTGAATCATCCATTGCATCAGCACATTGGTCAATATAACCTAATATACGTTCTTTAATCGATTCTCCTTCCTGCATACTTGTATCTGAATCACAAATTACTTCAAAAGTAATTCTTACAGGATAATCTTGTTCAGATTGTATTTTATTTAATATTTCTTTATTCATCACATTTAATTTATTTAAACAACAATAACATCATTAAAATCAAATTTATATGTAAGTAAATCTTCAATAGATATATCTTCTGGGAGAACAATATTATTCATTTCTAAACATTCTTCAACTCGTGTATAATCATCTTGCATTTGTTCAATTCCTGCTTGTTGATGCATAAGTTTGTCCATATAATCAATAATCATTGATTTATCGTTTGCCTCCCATATTTCTTTAATAATTAATTCTTTATTCATCATATATAATTATTTTAACTCCTTTTAAATTGTCTTCTTCATTATAAACCATTTCATCATTAACATCAGTAGTAATTATTGTAACTTCATATGGAAGACGATGTTCAATATAAACTTCATCACCAGGATTAAACTTACTTAACTTATCTATAAATTCTTTAACTGTCATAATCAATATACATTTGCTTCTTTAACTTGTGAATTAACCAATGCTCCATTCGTTAATGGAACATATACTTTCATTTCTCCAGTCAAATATACTGTTTCATAAACTTTTGACCAATTTGTTATATAATTACTATCTACTGGATTTGCACCATCTATAGGAGCAACACCCATTGTAATATGAGTAATTTTATTTGCACAAACAATGCCTTTTGGAAGTTCAACTTGTACTGCATATGCTTTATCAGATATACCAGGTCCTACAAGTTTAAGTTTGAATTTTTTACCAATATTATGCTCATTAATCAATTTTATGTCATTTGCTAATTTTGTATTATCATTAAATACAACTGTCATATGATCATAATATTCTTTCCACCATTCAGGAAGTGTATATAATTTCTTTAAAAGTTTCTTTGATTTTTCATCAAGAAATATTCCTATATAAATCCAATTATTTTCCATTTTTAACTATAAATTTAATTTTTTTAAAATCTATATTTGATAAATCCCATATACCATCTTTATCTTTTGGAATATTAACATTTTTCATATTTCTTTTTATGTTTCTTTTTTCCTTTTGATTTTTTATATGCTTCTAAATCTGCTTCATAAAATAATTGTTGAAGATATTCAGCAGTTTTTTCTCCACAAATAAAATAACTCATAATTATTCATCAAATACTTTTTTAAATGCTTCATAATTACCATTATTAGTATGTGGTATTGCAAAAATTACTTTTTCAAATTTATAATTACGTAATAATGATTTAAACATAGTAGCAACTTTTATTGGATCATTACCAAATACTCCACACCCGAATGCTCCTAAAATTAAAATCTTTTGTTCATTATCTCTTGCAATATCTAAAATATATTTTATTCGTGATCTTAAAACTTCATCATAAAGCGTGTCATTATCTGACTTTTCTTTATATACAGTATAATTAGGAGCTGCACATGTTATTACATTAGCATAGGCTTCAAAATCAACAACTTTAAAATATATACCAGGTGAATAAATTGCCCAATTATCATAAAGACCACTGGTGAATGATATCTTTTTATAATTATTATCATAATGATCTTTAAATGCTAAAAGTACATTATATAAATTACTAACATGACACAATGCTTCTTCTTGTGCAAATGAACCTTTAATAAATCCACCACCAGGACGAGTAAAACTTGCAAAATTTAATGCACAAGGTATTGTTCCTTTATTATATTTAAATATTGCATTTTCTGTAGTTGAATCTATAACTTCAATATCATTATCATAATGAATTAAATCACTATAAATAATTGAATTTTTTACAGAATGTTCAGTTAATCCTTTTACAATTGGTAATTGCATTTCTTTAAAATGATTTTCTGCAATTATTTTTCTTTCTTCTTTAGTCATAACATGTATATTCTGTTTCTATATATTGTTCAGCTCCTGAATCATCTTGTGTTCTGTCATAGTCTGATTCATCTAATAAATCCCATTCATATAATGCATCCCATGGATCCATGAATTGCTCATGTATGCATTTTGCAACTTCACGTTCTAATCCGAATCGTGATGCTCTTTGCAATGCTTCTGTTTCAGTTATTATTCTCATAATATAATATAGTTATTTCTATTTTTTAAATTCTACAAAATTCACTAATGAAAATATAATATTATCTAATTCATTAAGAGTTACTATATCACCAACTTTTTCATGTTGATTAGATTCAAATCTTAATGTAAACATCCCATAAAAATCTGGGCATGGATCTGTTCTTTCTGGAGAATACTCTGTGTGCTCATCAATATAATCTATATAAAGTTGTTTATACTCTAAATGATTTTCAATTAACATATTATTTAATTCTGCTAAATCAATTAATAAACTTTTTAGCAAATTTTGTCCATTTTCTATATTATAAAAATCATATATGTATTTAATATTTTTTACATTATCAATTGTTACTTTCATGGCTTATATCATTTATTAATGTCTCTAATCGTTTCTTTTCATTTAACAATATTGCAATATCATTATTTATTCGTCTAAGTTTTTCCTGATATTTTGTTAAATTATTTTGTTTTTTATATTCATCTATGCACTCATATGCTTCTTTATATGTTGTAAATAATTTTAAATATGGAAACTTATGAACATATACAAGTGAACCTCTATCTTTATATTCACCATTGATTAATACTTCATCAATTTTATCAATCCATATATATCTATAATTCTCAGTCCATATATTTTCTCCTAATGTTAATAAACAATAACCATCAAGATTACTTATACATGGTGCTCCATATTTAACGATGCATTTAATTGGTTTTGTATTTTTATATTTATTTGTCTTTTCGTCAAGAAATATATTTACAACATAAAGTTGATAAACATTAGTACTATTTTGTTTATCAATATTTATATTATCAGGAGCAACTAAATTATGATCAATTAATTCTTGTATATTATGTATTTGCATATTATATTTATCATTTATTTATTATCATGCTATTACTGAATAATATAATTCTGAACTATCTTCTTCTATTAAATCATTATGGTAACCGCAATGAGGACACATCTCTTGCTCACTTATTAAATCATGATCTACTAACCATTGGCAATGCGGATTTCCTTCATAATAATCTTTTATCTCATTCTGTGTAAGTTCTCTCCCACAATATGCACATTTCTTAGTTCCTTTAAACTTCCTCATCTTTATTCATTATTATATCATCAGTATCAATTTCAATTATCTTATACACAAATTTTAGGATGTCTTCTTTAGAGTCTTTATTTTCTTTCATTACACCTTTGAAGAATTCCATAACCATATTTCTAACTTTATCAATATATTTATACCAACAATGTCTAGCATCAACAAAGCCTTCTTCAAACCCTACTCCATAAACATGTTCTAAAATATCGTAAAGATCATCTTTAATTTCTTCAAATTTATCTTCACCTATTTTACGACGAATACTATCCCATTCATCCCAATCAAAAAATGTCCAATCTTTATTTACTTCTTCAAAAGGCCTAATCATAATTTGAATTCTTTGCATTCACCAATCTTTACATCTGGAAAATCAGTAGGCATAAGTGTTAACATAAATCCATCATTATGTTTTAACCACACCTTCAATTCATTATCCCAAATAGGAGGCATTCTATAACAAAGATATACTCTGCTATTGAAATAATCACTATTTGTAGCTTCTCTGCAAACCCAGATTTTAGTAAAATCTTTGTTCATAAATTCTTTAATCATATATTATAAATTCTACTGCATAAATGAACAATCATATCTTCATCTATTTTCAATGATTTAATTATTTGTTTAATTAAATTCATGTCATCAACTATATTCATCAATTTATTAAATTCTTTCTTATTTGTATATTCATCAGTAATTGACTTATTTCCATAACATTTAGTATTTAATAAATTGATTATTTGTTGTTTGTTTAATTTTTTAAATATATCATCAAATTCATTAATAGCATTATCAACATTCAAATAATCAAATGTTGGATTATATTTTGTATATGGTGCATATTCATATTCATATTTTGCAATAAGACATTTTTTTATTGTTTCAAATAACTCACTTTCTTCAAATGATGTCTCTCCGCTTGTATCCCATCCATCACCGGCAAATTCATATTTACCATTTTCTACTCTCCAATGACATTCAATAGGATCATTAAATTTATAATCAATATTTAAAAATTTAATAAGATCATTAATATCATTAATTACAACCAAATATGTATTATCAAACCAACTATCACCTTCTTCAATTTCAGGATCAAGTAATTCATAAACTAAATCTTTAAGTGATACATTAGCTGAATCATGATTATTCCAAGAGCACATATAAAAATCATTCTTAAAATTTTTATCTTTTAGAATAATTCTATATTCATCATTATACTTGATGAATCTTGCCCCAAACCACTCATCAAGTTGTTTTCTTACATATTCATCTCTATCAGTATCTTTATTAAGTTTGCCTTCCTTAATATAACGTTCGAAATGTTCTATCTCTAATTCTTTAAATTTTTCAATTTGAGATTTTTCAGGAATAGTTGTACAAGGAACGGTATATTTATTAATCCAGTTTTCAATAATCTTATTGAAGTCTTTCATATTATTTAAATTAATTAATAAATTTCAAAATGTTGTCCATCATGCATTATTTTATTATCATAAGGATCTTTATAAATTTTTGCAACTTTCCAATTCTTTGTCCAATGTTCATCTGTTTGCACATGATTAGGTCTTACCCATTTGCAAACATTATTCTTAAACTCATCAATTGAAAATGCATTTGTAATTCTAATTACTACACCTTCACGCGTATCTCCATATAATGATGATTGTTTTGTATAAAAATCTACAAGTGTCTTCAAACTATTTTCATCAGCAACAACACCTCTCCATAATTCCGGTACATGGGGAATACCCATTATTGTTGCAAACATTTTTACACTATCCCATGAATACCACAATTTACCATCATTAACTGCAAACAAATGAAAATATTTAGTTAGCCTTTCATAAATAATTGAATGTTCTCCATAAAGATTTTCTCCAAATATAGTTTCATTCTCTCCTATATATTTTTGTATCTTCCAATAAAGACCAAATTGTGGATCCCATATATTTCTTGACCAAGGTGAACGTGTGGGTGCACCATCAGAACGTGCATAACAATCTTTTTGATTCATATGCACATTCTCACCATCAAGTTTTTCAGTTATAACTATTTCTTTACCTTGAAAGTATTTAAACCAATCATCCTGGAGCTTCTTATCATCTTTAGTAGCCCCAGGTGAATATGGTAAATGATATGTTCTTGGATATTTCATAACATTTAATCAGTTTTATTAACAAAAGTATTTTTTATTTCAAGTAAAAAATCATTCATAATGATTCTTTCTTCTTCAGTAAATGGATCGCATCCACCATCTCCTGCTAAGTCAACAGCAATTTCTAAAAGTTCTAACTTATCTTTATATGTATAATTCTTCTTTGGAATATATTCATATACTCTCTTTCCCTTTTCTCGGTTATATTTGTTATTAAATGATTCCTTAGCTATTTCTCTTTCCTCATCAGTTAACTTAATATAACCTCGGGTTTCCCATTCATTAAGCCAGAAACACCACCAATCATAATCATTATCATGGTCACGCATATCCCATCCCATAACAAATGAAAGATGTTTAATTGCAATATTATGACATATTATATCAAATTCCTTCTTAAGTTCTGGATGAGCTCTCCAAAATGCATCATCTATAAAACCAAATAAATATGGGGAACCAATAGGATGTCTTACAATCCATTGAGAATGCTTATACTTAGGAATATATACCTCTATACTACGAGTCTTAAACGATGCACCATGAAATATGATATTATATTCTGTCATTATTTTTTATTATTCTTTCTATAATTAATTAACCACTTTCGATAATCTTTATTATTAAAGATACCTACATGTTCACGTTTTGATAATTCATCTTTGATTTGTTTGATTGTACCTTCCCAATACATTCCTTCAAATCTAAAGTTCATTTCATCTCCATATTGCCATTCACTATATCCGTAGTAGTAGCCATCCTCATCCCAGTGAGCATCTTGTTTACTCATAATTTTTGTAAACAATTTATGACATTCCTCTCCAGTTGATTTTGTGTAACCTAAACATACGTGATTATATATTACTCCATCTTTTTCAAATGGTCCATAAAAAGGAATCCAAAATTCATTCTTTTTAGTATTCCAATTATAAATTTCTTTATACTTCCCATGGTCAGTAAGACAATGTCTATTCTTACGATAAAAATGTAAAATTACCTCTGTTGGGAATTTTGATAACGGTGTTATCTTTGTACTTTTATTATTATGCATATTATATATTTTGATTACATAAATAATATAGTACTTATTTATTAAATTTCAAATATAATTAAAATTATTCTCCCCACTTATTAATTAATGCGTCTAACATTAAAGTCGTATAAAAATCTCTAAAATTAGTTATTTTACCTTGATATCTTTCTTTAATTTTATCAGGTACTTTAATATCTGTTAATTTAATGCCCATATAATCAAGACACTGCTTTGGTGTTATTTTTCCATGTTCAGCTTCAAGATGATGCAGTTCACAAAGCGCTGCACCATTTGATAGATAATATCCACCATCTGCCCAAAGCTTACGATCCATTATATGATGAGCATCAACAGCATCACAAGAACATCCAGGAACACAGCATTTCCCATTTGTTCTTGCAAATACTTGTTTTTTAAATTCTTCTCTTGTTAATAATTTATCATTCATACGGATCTATCCATTCAATATTATTTATTTCTTCACAAATTTCTTCATAAGACATTTTCTTCCATCGTTTATGAATATCATCAAATGTTACATCAAATGGAACACCATCTTTATCATAGTATATTATTTCAAGATGCTCCAAACTATGGCAACAACCCCAATCCGAATAACACATAAAATCATTCTCACATATTACATCTTCCAAGTCATCAATATCACAATTCTCTGTTATATGATGAGCAAAAGCTGCAGCATTCCAATCATGACCTTTGAAATTATAAGGTAATGTAATATAAGCAAGACAATATATTAATTTCTCACAACCAAAAAGAACTTTAGGATCCATTACTTCTGTCTTACCAATATAATCTGCATCATTTGAATCCCAGTTAACATACACATAAAGTTTATTCTTATACTTACCTGGTTTTTGAGGCTTGATGTTTAATAAATTTCTATAGTCTTTCATAATTTATTTTCTAATTAAATAACCTTGTTCTTCAAAGCATCTTAATAAAATTTCTACTCTATTATCCCACAATTTATAATTGTTATCATATATGCTATCTATCATATGTAATTCAATATTAATAAATTCTCTATTAGTCTGTATTTCTGATTGCATTATATTTATCTGATTATGCTGTTCAAATATAATGCATCCCATACATAACAATAAAGAAACTAATATTCCTATTATAATATCTTTCTTATCAATACTCATGCCTTTTGAATTACACCATTACTCCAATCTTCATCATCAAAATATTCATTTGTACCTTCTTTTATCCAACACAAATTATTTGGTGAATAATATACATTAAATATTTCACCATTCCAACTTTTAACTTTAATTAAATCTAATCCCATCCTACATCACAATATGCTTCACCTTCAATTATTAAATTATGATATTTAAAACAACCTGGGAGAATAACTTGGTCAGTTATAAATTCCTCATGACGAAATTCTTCTTCGGTTAATTGTTTATTAAATATCCATTCGTCTTTTTTAAACAAATGTTTTTTACGTTTATACTGTTTATAAAAACTTGTTATATTACCTTTTAGTTGTTGATAATATGTATGTTTCGTATAAATAGTATGTATTCTACGTGGTATTTTCTCTTTAGGAATATAATTACGTTCTTTCATTATTTATCTTTAATTTCAGGATTTAATAATTGCTCCATTATCTTTTTTCTTTTATATTCTAATGAAGCTATTTTTGAATCAATAATACCAACTTCATGCATTATTTTATCATGAAGCTTTTTCTTTGCTTCAATAATAGTTTCAGAATATGCACTTTTATATTCTCTGAAATAATCTGTATCTGGATCTAACATTACAGATTCAATCCAATACTTATTATTTTTTACATTTGAATTAACTCTCCAATATTTTATTTCCATAATGTTCCAAGAATTTGAGATTCATCAATAACTTCTACTTTAACAGTTTTCCAATCTATATCTTTATATCCACAAGTATTATTATAATGACTTAATGGACCTAAATAACAAACATCACCTATAAATATTTTATTATCTTCATTTCGATAAGCATATTTTGCAAAATATTCTAATTCTCCAGTAGGCCATGACTTATTATTCATAAATCCTCTATTCATTTGAGGATATATATTAATTATCTTACAAGTTCTAATAATTTTTTTATTACCACAATAAGGTACATTAAATGATATTTTCAAATAATCTCCTTCATTATATTTTTTATTAGAATTAACATATTCCTTAGTAACTTGAGATAATTGGCTTTCTAATTCATGAACTTTCTTAATATATTCTTCTTGTGTCATATTTATATAAATTAGGTGGAGAAAAGTAAAGGCGTTCACGAGCAATCTTATGTGCTGCTATGCAGGTTGACCACGAAAGCTGTGTAGAGCCTTTCCTTTTCTTCCTTTACTAATCTCCACCATCTGCTGTCTTAATTTTAATCTTTTACTAAAGATATACATCAATCGCCTCCGTCGGCGGCCTTGATGTTAATCTTAGGTATCATCATAAACTTAATCTTACATGTTTCAGTAATTAAGTCCTTAATCTCAGTTGTGTCCTTATAAGCCATAGGTGACTCATCAAGTGTTCCTTTGCAAACTGTAGTTGAATATACATTCTTCATTGAGTCTTCAAACTCCTTCATTGATATGTTCTGTTTTGCCTTAGAACGTGACATCTTACGGCCAGCTCCATGAGCACATGCATTTAACCATTCAGGATTTGAAAGACCTTCACAAATTGCAACACCATCTCTCATATTAAAAGGAACCAACATCTCTTCTCCAGCATATGAACGAATAGCTGATTTTCTCAAAGTATGATCGTGAAGATCTACAAAGTTATGAGTAGATGTAATAGTTCTTACTTCCTTAATTCCATACTTAATAAGTAATTCCTTAATAGTCTTTTGCACGGTCATATGATTAAACTGAGCATAAAGCTGAGCAAAACACATATCCATCAAATAACCCTGCATATAAGTACCATTAAGATAACCATTAATATGATTCTCTTTAATCTTAGTAATAAACTCATCTTTAGCTGTTTGAAATTCTTTCATATTTGAATGGGTTGCTTTGTACTGCTTCTTAAAAGTTTCCATAGCAGCTTTCATCTCATCCTTAGGCATGGCTTGAGTAGTCTTACCCATCCAATATTTACAAACTTTAACTCCAAAGTTACGAGAACCAAAGTGAAGTGTTACTCCAGCTAATTCACCATCCTTTTGCTCATCATATTCAATAAAATGGTTACCACCTCCTACAGTACCTAATGACTTATAGAAAGCACCTTCATCCATATTAAGACGCTTAAGCTGTTCAGATACCCACTTTTCATCTACATGATCTGGAAGATCCATAAGCATCTCAGGCCAGAAATTACGATACTTATTAAAGCCTTGTGTCAAGAACTTATAAAATTCCTTATAGTCTATAACAGTCTTCCCATTAATATTAAATCCAAAAGGAATCTTATTCTTAATACGTCTTTCGAATTCAGCATATTTATCCTCAGGAACCTTCTTATCCAATATCATCATTGATACTGAGCAACCAATGTCAACTCCAATATGCTCTGGACAAATATAATCACCAATAGTAGCAACCAATCCACAAGGACCTGATGCTCCTACATGTACGTCAGGCATACACACAACCTTTTGTCCTTTGAATGCAGGACAATTGATTATATCATATACTTGTCCGTATACTCCTTCTTCAATTGTTTCTGCAAATATTTTTGCAGTAGTGTACTTTCCAACTAATTCTATCATATTATTTAATTTTCTTTTGCGAATTTAATTAATGTTTCAATTGCCTCTGTATCTTGTTCAGATAATATATTCCAATCTGGAAATTCATAAAAGGCATCTAAAAATTTATCTAATATATCAATTGCGTCTTCTTTAGTCATTATTAAAATTATTAAGTAATTCACAATGCTTACGACCAATTTGCATAAGATGATACATACTTCTACGTACGTGAGACATTTCCCAAGGACAATCAGAAAGATTTCCAAAATTGTCCATCGTAATCTTTACTTCTTCACCCATTTTATCATTGGAATCTTTATGTCCAACAAAATAGAATCTATTCAAAATAGAGACATCTTTAGTTTCAACAATATAATTCAAGACATTTTCACGAATTTTGTTCACCTCATTAACATCAACATTATCAATGTATTCACCATCAACAAAATACTGAAGTGTGGTATTTGTTATCTTTGGAATTTCAAGTGTTTTTTCCATAATTAAATAATTTCAAACATTTCATTAAAATACTTTTTTTCTAATCCACGAGCAACACCATCAATAAATCCATTACGATCAATAAAATCCTCTGTAGAAGCAGCTTCTGGAACAATCCAATAAGTACCTTTAATTTTATCAAATCCATAGACATGACCTTCAATAACTTTAGAAAAACGATGTTGTTCATTATCGCCTTCCCATGTATATGTCTCTTTAATGCACCTTGCTTTAATCATATATTTACAAATTTCCGTTTTCTTCTTCTAATCTATTAAATTCAGACCAGGCTTCTGCCCAACCATCCGCATGTCCAAGGTCATACATCTCTTGGAATAGTCTTTCAAGTTCACTAAATAACATTCTATCTGTATGAGCAGCTAACGTGATATTTGAACGATGCTTTGCCAAGAAATTTTGAACTTTGATATTTGATGTCATAATTGTTTATTTAATTTACATATATAATATAGAACTTCTATCTAAAAATTCAAATTATATATGAAAATTATTGATAAAGTAAACATTGTCTATTAAATACATCAATAGCATTCTCAATATCCATGTGAGCTCCTAATCTCATTACCCATTCATCAAGAGGAATATTTTCCTTAAGTAGCCAATTTATTTCTTGTTGAAATCTTCTTGAATTAGAATTAATTTGCTCTTGGTCATATCCAAATATAGAATTGTATACAGCTTCCTTCTCATTTGATATAAACATTGATGTAGCAAAACAATGAAGCTGAGGAAATTTTATGGCAAACTCTGCAGCATAGCACCAAGAAAATATGACACGTTTTGCTTTTATTAAATGAACATTATTTTCATGAATTAGATATTCTCCAGCTATCATATTTGGAAATAATAATCCATA
>JAEEGL011030076.1_pt1 | contig 36460 bp, 34 predicted proteins | sample 9134231 | NCBI WGS metagenome assembly JAEEGL01 (sample SAMN16246548, study PRJNA631951) | gut metagenome | biome: gut microbiome; feature: rumen; material: fiber-attached | host: Bos | place: Iran: Karaj | collected 2018-10 | reverse complement strand
TCGCATTCATCTATACATGGCGCGTGAATATCAGGCAGAACAAGATCGCAGAGGGCATACTGAAATCGGGCAAGAAGCTTAAGAGCGGCAAGCAGGATCTCCACTCTCTCGTGGACGATCAGTTCCACAAAACGCTCCTTGCCCTGCCCATGACGGGCATCATCATATTCACGGTGCTTCCCATCGTATTTATGATACTCGTCGCGTTCACGAACTACGACGGCTCGCACGACGGTTACTATAACAACCTGTTCTCGTGGGTCGGCCTCAAAAACTTCAACACCCTGCTTTCATGGGAATCCGCGGGCGGCGGCCAGTCATACGCCGCGACCTTCGGCGAAGTGCTTGCGTGGACGCTGATATGGGCGTTCTTCGCCACCTTCACCAACTACTTCCTCGGTATGCTCGTTGCCATGATGATCAATAAGAAGGGCATCAAGGTAAAGAAGCTGTGGAGGACGGTGCTGGTTCTGACCATTGCGATACCGCAGTTTATTTCGCTGCTGTACGTTTCAAAGATGTTCGCCAAAAACGGATTGATCAACCAAGGTCTTATTAACATGGGGCTGATCACAAAGGCGCTCCCCTTCTGGGAGGACGCCACGTGGGCGAGGATCATGGTAATAATCATCAATATCTGGATAGGTATCCCCTACCTCATGCTCATGGTCACCGGTATATTGATGAACATTCCCGCGGATCTTTACGAATCCGCCAAGATCGACGGCGCAAGCGGATGGCAGCAGTACAGGAAGATCACCCTTCCCTACATACTCTTCGTCACCGGCCCGTATCTTCTGACGAGCTTCATAGGAAATATGAACAACTTCAACGTCATATTCCTGCTGACCGGCGGCGCTCCGACGAACAGAGCGGCGTCTACCGCGGCGGGCTCCGTTGGCTATACCGACCTGCTGATCACGTGGCTGTTCAAGATCACCACCGGCGCCGAGGCTCAGTACTACATGGCTTCTGTCGTTGGTATCATGGTATTCGTGGTCGTGGCCATCATAGCTCTGATCGTTTACAGCGCTATGCCCTCGGTCAAGAATGAGGAGGATTTCCAATGAGTACGAAGAAAAGATATACCGGCTCTCTCGTCTCGATCATATGCGGCATAATCCTTATTGGGATATGCGTGCCGCTGCTTGCCGCGGTAAGATCCATACTGGGCAAGAACATAGTCGAGATGAAGTCCGCAAGCCTTATGGAAGTTCTCAACTCCGTCTGGCACAGGATCGTGAATCCCTTCCCCATCAACCCGGACAATTTCGGAGCGGTCGCGCTCTCAGTGCTCGGCTTCCTGCTCTTTATCGCGGGCGCCGTGCTGCTGATCTCGGGCATATGCAAATTCTTCTCGGTAAGGGCGCATAACACCTCCGGCAAGATGAGCTATGTTCCCCCGTTCGTAATGTTCGCCGTAAGCGCGTTCCTGGGCTATGGCGTTTACCGTCTGTTCACATACGGCATGTACCGTATGAACACGGTGAAGGAGCATTACACCCACCCCTTCGTATACGCGGGCATACTGCTTGTGATATGCGTGCTGCTGTTCATCGCTTCCATCAAGAAGCTGCAGAAGGCCTCCGCTCATAACAGCGCCGTAAACTCCGGCACTATCAACGAGGGCCTTGAGCGCTCGATGGGTATGAGGGCGACCAATATGATCACCAACGGCAGTCTGCATCTGCTGCTCATCGTTATGAGCATAGTCTGGCTCATCCCCTTCGTCTGCATCATACTGCAGTCGTTCCGAGTCGAGACCGCAATGCCCGTTGGCTACATCTGGCCGCAGAAATGGGGCTTTGACAATTACGCCAAGCTCCTTAAGACGGATTTCCCGAAGTGGTATCTCAACACGTTTATTATCGCGATATTCACCGCCGTGCTGCAGACCGTTATCGTGCTGTGCATGAGTTACGTGCTTTCGAGATTCCGCTTCAAGATGCGCAAGCTGCTCATGAAATTCATGCTTGTGCTGGGCTTCTTCCCCGGCATACTCTCCATGATCATTCTCTACCGCGTATTGAAGGATCTGGGCCTGACCCAGGAGAATGCCGTTCCCGGCCTGATACTCGTTTACGTCGCATCCTCCGGCATGGGCTATTACGTATCCAAGGGCTTCTTCGATACGCTGCCCAAATCGCTTGACGAGGCCGCTCTGGTAGACGGCGCCACAAGGGCGCAGATATTGTTCAAGATCATACTTCCCTTAGCGAAGCCGATAGTCATCTACACGGTTTTGACCGCGTTCATGGCCCCCTGGGGCGACTTCGTATTCGCAAGGTATATCTCAATGAACACATCGGCGGGCATGAATGTTGCAGTCGGCTTGAACAGCTGGCTGAGTCTTGACCAGATCAACAACAACTACACCATGTTCTGCGCAGGCGGCGTGGTGGTTGCGATACCCGTTACGATACTGTTCCTGTGCATGCAGCGCTACTATGTTGAAGGCGTCACCGGCGGCGCGGTCAAGGGCTAAGCCGTCCAATCGATCGAAAAGGAGCAATCATTATGGCAAGTGTAAAATTAACTAACGTCAAAAAGATCTACGATAAGAAGGTTGTTGCCGTTCACGATTTCAACCTTGATATAAAGGACAAGGAATTCGTGGTATTCGTAGGACCTTCCGGCTGCGGCAAATCCACCACCCTGCGCATGATCGCCGGCCTTGAGGAGATCAGCGAGGGCACCGTGGAGATCGACGGCGAAGTCGTCAACGATCTGCAGCCCAAGGACAGGAATATCGCAATGGTATTCCAGAACTATGCCCTGTATCCCCACATGACGGTCTATGAGAACATCGCCTTCTCGCTCCGTCTGCAGAAGATGCCCGAGGACGTTATCTACAACAAGGTCACGAACGCGGCTGAGATACTCGGCATAACCGATTACCTTATGCGCAAGCCGCGCGCACTCTCCGGCGGTCAGCGTCAGCGTGTTGCGATAGGCCGCGCAATGGTCAGGGACTCCAAGGTGTTCCTGATGGACGAGCCGCTTTCCAACCTGGACGCCAAGCTTCGCAACCAGATGCGCGCCGAGATAATACTTCTGAGGCAGAAGCTGGACACCACGTTCATCTACGTCACGCACGATCAGACCGAGGCTATGACTCTGGGCGACAGGATCGTCATCATGAAGGACGGCTTCATCATGCAGGTCGGCTCCCCCACCGAGGTGTTCGAGATGCCCGAAAACCTGTTCGTTGCCGAATTCATAGGCGCTCCCAAGATGAACATAATCAGGACCGAGCTTCTCAAGGAGGGCGGCAGGTATTACGTCACCCCGTTCGACGCCAAGGTCGAGGTCGACGGCGTAAAGGGCGATATGCTGCGTGAATTCAACGTCGCCCCCGGCTCTGTGATACTGGGCGTGCGCCCCGAGCACATAGTGCTTGCCAAGGGCCCCGCCGCAAACACCATCCCCGTTACCCTGGAGGTCAACGAGATGATGGGCAGCGAGCTGCATCTGCACGTCTACACCGACGACGGCACAAGGCTGATCGTCCGCGTGCCCACCATCGACCTTGAGCCCGAGCAGAGGAAGGGCCTTGTTAACGGCGCCAAGCTCAACATCACCTTTGAAGGCAAGGTCATGCACTTCTTCGATCCCGAGAACGAGAAGAACCTGCTCGTTCCCAAGGAGAAGCAGACCATGGTCGAGGAAGACTGATAAACCGATCGGATCCAATACCCCGGGCAACCGTCCGGGGTATTATTTTACTTGTGCTTTTCGACTTTTTATGATATCATTATAATGTATAAATATGTGCGGGAGGACGGTATGGACAGAAGCGCGCTTCAAAGCAGGCTGCATATCTCGTCGATAGATGAAAACTGCCGGGAGCATGCCCTTCCCTTCGGCCTTGGGATAGAGATCGCCGAGTTCTGCTGGGCGTATTACATCGACTGCGGCCGTGAGGCGCACATTAAAAAATGCCGTGATATGATGGCCGGCTGCGACCGATTCGTATTCCACGCCCCGTTCGCGGAGCTCGCGGCCTGCGCGATAGATCCAAGAGCAAGGGAGCTTGCGCGAACCCGCTACACACAGTCGGTCGGGCTTGCGCGGGAGCTTGGGATAAGCCGCATCGTGATACACGGCGGATACATCCCTTACGTCTATTACCCGGAGACTTACGTAAGCGAATCGGTGCGCTTCTGGAAGGAATTCTTGAGCGAGCTGCCGCAGGGCTTTGAGATAATGCTCGAGAACGTGATGGAGCCTTCCCCCGCAATGCTCGTTGACATAGCAAAAGGCGTCGGCGACGAACGCCTGGGGCTCTGCCTCGATATCGGGCACGCGAACACCGTGGTTTCGGAAACGCCGCCCATGGAATGGATAGAGCCTATGGCGCCGTATCTGAAACACGTGCACATACATAACAACCGCGGTGAACGCGACACGCACAACTGTCTGGGCGACGGGAGCATCCCCATGGAGGCGCTTCTCGACAAAGCGCTTGCGCTCCTTCCCGACGCGACATTCACGATAGAAAACATGTATTGCGCCGATTCGCTTGAATGGCTCAAGGCGCACGGGTATATTGAACAATGATGACCGAAAAAGACTTTGAAACGCTAATAAACCGCATTCAGCCCGCGGACGGCGCGGCTGTGGAGAGGGCAAAGAGGCGCCAGGCGGAGCTTGCGAAGCCCCCGGGAAGCCTGGGAAAGCTGGAGGAAATCTCGATACGCATGGCGGGGATCACCGGCAGTGTGAAGAACACGATCGCATCCTGCCGCGTGCTCGTTTTCTGCGCCGATAACGGTGTGGTGAGCGAGGGCGTTGCGGTGACGCCGCAGTCGGTCACGCTCGCTCAGGCGATCAACATGACCCGGCACATGACGGGCATGTCGTCACTTGCAAGCTATTTCGGGAATGGGATCGACGTTGTGGACGTCGGCATAATGACGCGCTTTACGCACCCCGGCATAGCCGACAGGAAGGTGCTTCCCGGCACGGGGAATATCCGCAGAGGCCCCGCGATGACGCGCGAGGAAGCCCTGCGCGCGATAGCCGTTGGCCTCGAGCGCGCGGAAAAGGCCAAGCTGGAGGGCATGGACATAATAGGCGTGGGCGAGATGGGCATAGGCAACACCACCACCTCTGCCGCGGTGCTTGCGGCGCTGACGGGGCTTGCTCTCGAGGAGGTGACCGGGCGCGGCGCGGGGCTGACGGACGCCGCTTTCGAGCTTAAAAAGCAGGTGATCGCCGACGCGCTGAGGGTCAATTCGCCCGACGGGAACGACGTTACGGACGTTATCGCAAAGGTCGGCGGGCTCGATATCGCCGCAATGACGGGCGCGTTCATAGGCGCGGCGAAAAACCGCATGCCCGCCGTTGTGGACGGCTTCATTTCAATAGTCGCGGCGCTCTGCGCGGTGCGGCTCTGCCCCGCCGTAAGGGACTACATATTCCTCTCGCACGCATCCCGCGAGCGTGGCTATATGGCGGCGGCGGAGGCCATCGGCCTTGCCCCCTTCCTGCTGCTGGATATGCGGCTGGGCGAGGGGAGCGGCTGCCCCATTGCGTTTGAGGTGATAAAGGCCGCGTGCGCCGTCATGCGCGATATGGCGACATTTGGCGAGGCGGCCATTGACGACGGCTACCTTGACGAGATAAGGAAGCGCCGATGAAGGTACTTGTGCTGGGCGGAAGCAAGAGCGGCAAGAGCATGTTCGCGCAGAGGCTCGTGCGCGCGCTTGCGCATGGAGGGCCGATGCTTTATTGGGCGACCATGATCCCGACCGACCGCGAGGACGAGGAGCGTATAGCAAAGCACCTTTCCGACCGCGCGGGCTGGGGTTTTGAGACGGTGGAATGCGGGCGCGCTCTTCAAACGGCGCTCCCCTTGAAGGAGGGCGGTTCGGTGCTGTTCGACAGCGTGACCGCGCTGCTTGCAAACGAGATGTTCTTGGGGAACGAGCCCGACGCCGGCGCTCCGGCGAGAGCGCTTGATGACCTGATCGCGGTTTCGGGCGCGGCCGATAACTTCGTCTGCGTGTGCGACGACCTTTTCAGGGACGGGAGCCGTTATGAGGACTGGACGAATGAATACGTGCGCGGGCTTGGACGCATCTGCTGCGGCCTTGCGGAACAATTCGACGTGGTATGCGAGATCGAAGCGGGGCTTGTGAAGCTTCATAAGGGCGCGCTTGCTCTGGAAACGCTTTTTGAGATAAACGGTGCGGTAAAATGAAGGCTTGGCTTTATGGTTTTTTCATGGCATGGGGGATGTTTTTGAGCATACCCTGCCCCGCGAAGCTTTGGAATGAGAGCGCAAGGCGGCATATGCTGGCCTGCCTGCCGCTCGTCGGCGCTGTGGCGGGCGGGCTGTGGGCGCTTGAAGCGTGGCTTTTGGCGCTGATAGGCTGTCCCATGCCCATACGCGCGGTGCTGATCGCGTTTTTTCCGTGGCTTTTGACCGGTGCGATCCACGTGGACGGGTTTATGGACGTATCGGACGCGATACTTTCCCGACGCGACCTTGAAACGCGCCGCAGGATATTGAAGGACCCGCACTGCGGCTCGTTCGCGGTGATAAGCATTGTGCTGCTGAGCGCGGCTGTGTTCGCGCTGTGCATGACGAAGGAGATAAGCGGCCTCGCGCTGGTTTCGCTGGGGCTGATACCCGTGTCAACAAGGGCTTGTGCGGCCATCGCGGTGAGCGTGATGCGGCCCATGAGCACGAGCCAATACTCTTCCATGGGTGAAGGTAAGCGCTTTGGGATGCTCATCCTGCCCATACTGCTGCTTGCCGCAGCCTGCGCCGTGCCTGCGGCGCTGTGCGGCTATCGCGGGCTTGCGCCGCTTGCCTCGGCGGCTGTTTACTGGCTTGCCGCGCTTTACGGCTTTATGCAGCTTGACGGCATGAACGGGGATATCTCGGGCTATGCGCTGACCTTGGGCGAGGCGGCGGGACTTGCGGTGCTTGTATTGATCTGATTTGGGGGGACAGGATGGATATCATAATCGGAGGGGCTTATCAGGGCAAGCTTGCCTTTGCCAAAAAGCATTACCGCCTTGGCGGGAAGGATTGCTTTGACCTTGCTTCCGGTGCGCCGGAAAAGGCTTATAAATGCTTTTATCATTTCGAAGCGCTTACCGCGAGCGCGGCGGCCGACGGCGTGAGCATAGACGATTTTGTTGAGGAATTCTGCCGTTTTGCAAAGGATTCCATCGTCATTTCACGCGAGATAGGCTCGGGAATAGTGCCCATGGACGAGGAACAGCGGCATTGGCGCGAGTATCACGGCATGGCGCTCACGCGGATGGCTAAGCGGGCCGACCGCGTTATAAGGGTGTTCTGCGGACTTCCGGAGGTGCTGAAATGAAGCTCACACTGATCCGCCACGGTATAACCGAGGGCAATCTGAAGCGGCTCTATTACGGGAGCACGGATCTTCCGATCACCGACGAGGGGCGCGAGGCGCTTGAAAAGCTGTCGAGCGAGCTGGATTATCCCGGGGCCGCGCGGTATTTTACCAGCGGCATGCTGCGCGCCGAGCAATCCTTTAAGGCGATCTATGGGGATATCCCCCACGAGGCGCTGCCCGGCATACGCGAGGTGGACTTCGGCGATTTCGAGATGAAGACATATGACGAGCTGCTTGACGATCCCGCCTATCGATGCTGGATCTCCGGCGACAACGAGGCGAATCTCTGCCCCGGCGGTGAGAGCGGGAACATCGCGACCGAACGGGCGCTTTCGGCGCTTGCGCCGCTGATCGAAAGCGGCGAGGACGCCGTGTGCGTGACCCACGGCGGCATAATAGGCGGCGTCATGATACGCTGGTTCCCCGGGGAGGGCGGCAGATATCGGTTCACGCCGCTGCCCGGCCACGGCTTCACGGTGGAGTTTGCGGACGGCAGGCCCGTTTCATATAGAGAGGTCCCGTGATGGACGGAGTGTTCGCGCTCGTTTACGAGCAGGTCAAAAGGATCCCGCGCGGCAGGGTCGCAACTTACGGTCAGATCGCCGCGCTCATAGGCAACCCGCGCCTTTCGCGGGCGGTGGGATATGCGCTCCACGTCAATCCCGAACCGGGCGTGATACCGTGTCACAGGGTGGTGAACCGTGAGGGCCGCCTCTCCCCCGCGTTCGCGTTCGGCGGGGTGAATATGCAGGAAAAGCTCCTTGAGGACGAGGGCGTGCGGGTCGAAAACGGCTTTGTCGACCTGAGCCAATACCGATGGGAGCCGGAAATAGAATCTTCGGAGGAATAAAAATGTATCAGGAAAGCGACGATAAGCTCAAGGGCTCGGGCAAAAAGGACGCCCTGCTGTTCATACTGCTGATAGTCTTCTTCCTTGCGGCGGGCACTTTGGCGACCGTACTCAAGACCAGATTCAACAGCAACGTGCCTCTTTACGTGCTTGCGCTCGTATTCGGAGGCCTGCTCATACTCGTTTACAAGCTGAGGATATGCGGCTGGCGCTACACGGTGTTCTACAAGGAGCCTGAAACGGAGTATGACGCAAGATTCGACGAGTACATAAAGCACGAGGATCACCCCTATCCCGTCGGCACGGTGGTGGTCGAGCGCACAATAAGCGCCAAGGGCGAGATACTTGCCGTGATAAACCGCGAGGATATGATCGCCCTGCTCGAGCCGGGCGAAAGCTGCTCATGTGACAGCGAACTGCACTTTTCTCCGCGAAAAAAGGAGCTTTGCTCCTCGCTCGTGTTCAACAACGACGGCAAAAAGGTCAGGCTGTATTTCTCTCCCACGGAGGAGTTCAAAAAATATTTGAAAGGATTGCTTGAAAATGAGTGAGCTTCCTATCAGGAATGCGGCGTCAAAATATGCCGAAGGCTCTCCCGCCAGGTTCCATATGCCCGGGCACAAGGGATTTTGCGGCGAGCTTGACGTGACGGAGCTGCCCGGCACCGACAATCTGCATTCCCCGCACGAGGCGATACTTAGATCCGAACAGCTGGCGGCGGTATCGCAGTGGGCGTCAGACGCATTCTATATCGTAAACGGCTCGAGCGCGGCAAATCTTGCCATGCTATTTGCCGTCGGCGCGGGCAAGCGCATACTGCTCGGCCGCAACTGTCATAAATCCGCGCTAAACGCGCTCGCGTTCGCCGGGCAACACGCCGTTCCGCTCTTTCCGGACGACGGCGGCGTATTCTCCGCCGAGCAGATAGCCTCGGCGCTCGACCGCGAGCCCTGCGACGCCGTGTTCATCACCTCGCCCACATACCGCGGGGCGGTATCGCCCATTGACGAGATCGCGCGGGTATGTCACGAGCGGGGCGCGCTGCTCCTTACAGACGCGGCGCACGGGGCGCATTTTGCCTATTCGCCCCAGCTTCCGCCCATACCCAAGGAGGCGGATATGTGGTGCGTGAGCTGTCACAAGACGCTATTTGCCAAGACGCAGACCGCGCTGCTGCTGCTGGGAAAAAGCTGTCCCTTAACGCGCGGCGAGGTGCAGAGGGTGCTCAATATGTTCCAGTCGACGAGCCCATCATATGAACTGATGCTCTCGATCGAGCATTCGGTGCTGGAGCCCCTTGACTGGGACGCGCATATAGAAAGGCTCCGCGGCGTTCGCGATCGCATAGAGGCCGTTCCCGGCGTGAAGCTGCTTGGCAAGCGCGGTATAAAGGAGCAGGACTTCACAAGGCTTAACATATCCCATTCGGGCATGACTGGCTATACTTTGGGCGCGGAGCTCGAGGCAAGGGGCGTTTTCCCCGAGATGGCCGACCGCGAATGCGTGACGCTCATCACCACGCCAGCTGATCCCGACGAATGGTATGACAGGCTTATCGGCGCCCTGGCGGCGCTCGTACCGGACGGAAATATCTGCGATACCGCGGCTTTTGACATAGAGCCGCTTTGCGGGGAATGCGCCGTGACCGTGCGCGAGGCCGTGACCGGCAGGCGCGAATACATTCCCATCGAGAAGGCCGGCGGGCGCATTTCCGCAGGCGCGGTGGGCTGCTATCCTCCCGGGGTGGCGATACTGTTCCCCGGCGAGATCATAAAACACGAGGCGGCGGAAAGGCTGCTGCTTGAAAGGGACGCCGGTGCGGAGCTTTTCGGGCTCCATGACGGGCTTGTTCCCGTGCTGACCGAGATATGAACGATACGCTGAAAAGGCTTGAGGCTTCCATAGCGGCGGGGCGCACCCTGCATTCCTACCTGCTTACCGGCAACGATCCCGATATGACGGATAATGCCGCGCGCGCCGCGGCGGCGCTGATGCTGACGGGCTCGCGGGAGACCGCAAGGCTTCGTGACGACCCCGATTATATGGAATATGAGGGCTCGGTAACGATAGGCGAATTTCGCGAGGTGATACGCCCCGAGATCTATCGCGAGACCTATGGCAAAAACGGGCGTGTGGTGGTGCTGCTGAGGGCCGATCTGCTTTCGCCCATCGTGCAGAACGCCATGCTTAAGGTGCTTGAGGAGCCTCCCGAAAACACGCACTTCATTCTGACCGGCAACGAATACGGCATCCTTCCCACTATCAGATCGCGATGCATGGTGATAAGATGCGCTTCGCAGGACGTGCGCCTTATCGAGGCGGAGCTGATCGGAAGAGGCGCGAACGAGCGCGAAGCCGGTAGCTTTGCCGCGTATTCGGGCGGCGTGACCGCGCGGGCGATAAGGCTGTATGAGGATCAGGCCTTCCGTGAAATGCGGAACGGGGCTATAGAAGCGTTCTATAAGGCGCTGCGCGGCGTGCCGGAATTCAAATGGACCAAGCAGAAGCGCGACAAAAGGGATTATATGGAGGCGAACGAGCTTTTGCTGTTAGTCTGTCACGACATGATGCGCGCCGCCTGCGGCATGGAGCCGGAATACTGCCCCGATCACGCGGAGGATATAAAAAAATCAAGTTCCTACTTTACAATCGGGCAAATAGGTTGTATTATAGATAAGTTGACCGAGAATGCGGAAAGGCTTTCGACCAACGCATCCGGCGGCGCGGCCTTTGACAGACTGTTTGCCGGGCTTGCCGGGATGACGCTTGAGATCAGAAGCAGGCGCAGAAACCAACAAAGTATCAGGAGAAATTAAATGAGTAAAGTCATTGGCGTACGCTTTAAGGAGGGCGGCAAGATCTATTATTTCGATCCGCTCGATTTTGAAATAAAGGTCGGCGACGGCGTTATTGCCGACACCGCGCGCGGGCTTGTATTCGGCGACGTTGCCGAGGCCCCGCATTTCGTGCAGGATGAACAGCTTGTCACGCCGCTCAAGCCGGTGCTTCGCGTGGCGACCCCCGAGGACCGTGAGCAGAGAGAGCTGCTTCGTAAAAAAGAGAAGGACGCCTATGCCATCTGCCAGGCCAAGATAGAGGAACACGGGCTTGTGATGAAGCTGGTCGAGGTGGAATACGCCTGGGGCGCTTCTAAGATCATGTTCTATTTTACCGCGGACGGCAGGGTGGATTTCCGCGAGCTTGTCAAGGATCTTGCCGGCATATTCAAAACGAGGATCGAGCTTCGTCAGATCGGCGTGAGGGACGAAGCCAAGATGCTCGGCGGCTTGGGCGTGTGCGGCAGGCCCATCTGCTGTTCGTCCTTCCTGACCGATTTCATACCCGTTTCCATAAAGATGGCCAAGGAACAGAACCTTTCCTTGAACCAGACCAAGATATCGGGCATTTGCGGCAGGCTTATGTGCTGCCTTAAATTCGAGCAGGCGGGTTATGAATCCATGCATAAGATAATGCCGCGCGTTGGCAAGGAGGTCATCACCCCCGACGGCGCGGGCACCGTGCTTGACAACAACGTGATCTCAGAGACCACCGCTGTGAAGGTACAGCTTGAGGACGGCACGTTTGAGATGCGCAGCTATCCCTTCCGCGAGCTGACGAACAAACAGGGCAGGCCCTTTGGCGAAGAGCCCGAGGAAAACTGCGCCGAGTGCGAAAAAAACTGCCCCATCCGTACACAGGATACGTATGAGGCAGAGCTTGCGGCTTCTTCGGATCCGGCGCCCTCACCCGCGGATGCAGGCGACGGCCCTGACGGTGATACACTCTGAATTCCCCTCCGGCCCGGTATGCTCCGGAGTGGTGGCCTTGATACCGATGCGATCTATGCCGACGCCCAGCGCGTCGGCTGTTTTTTTGCGCATTTCGTCGATGAAGGGCGCAAGCTTGGGCTCCTGCGCTATCACCACCGCGTCGATATTGGACACGGCGAATCCGTTTTTCTTAAGCATTTCATTGACTTTTTCAAGGAGTATCAGGCTTGATATGCCCTCATATGCCGGGTCCTTATCCGGAAAATGCCTGCCTATGTCGCCCATGGCGGCGGCGCCGAGCATGGCGTCCATGACGGCATGAATGAGCGCGTCGGCATCGGAATGGCCCAGAAGCCCCAGACGATAGGGTATATCCACCCCGCCGAGTATCAGCCTGCGTCCCTCGACCAGCCTGTGAGTATCCTCGCCTATGCCGATCCTCATTTCACTTTCACCCCTAATAAGTCTTTTGAAGAATCCCACGTCGTCCCTTTCGGTGAGCTTTTCATTAACGGGACTTCCCGCAGTCAAGCGCACCTGCCCGTAAACGCCCTGCCATATTGCGGCGTCGTCCGTCACGCTGCCGGCCTGCGCATATGCCTCGATAAGCTTTTCGCGGTCGAAGCACTGTGGAGTCTGCATGCGCACGAGGCCGTCCCTTTCCACCGTTTCACCCGTGCCGGTGCGTCTTAACGTGTCGCGCACGTTTATCGCGGGCACGCCGCTGCCATATTCCCCGGCGGAAGCTATTGCCTTGGCGATAACCTCCTCGGTCACAAGGCAGCGCGCGCAGTCGTGTATCGCGGCGATCTCATGCTTTGCCGCTTTCAGTCCGTTCAGCACCGAATCCTGCCTCCTCTCGCCGCCGGGCACTATCGTGACGGGCACGGATGAGAGCAGGGCCGCCTTTTGCGCGGCTTCGAGATTCTGTTCGGAAGCGGCTATCACCAGCTCGTCCGCAAGCGCGGCAAAGCGCAGCACGCAGCGTTCTATGGCGTTCATACCGCAGAGGGGCTCAAGGAGCTTATTTATCCTTTTGCCGTCGGCATCGAGGCCCATCCTTGTGGAACCGCCCGCGGCAAGGAGTATAGCGCTGACCTTCTTTTCCATATCAGTCGATCTCTTCGCCCGATATCACGCGGTACATCTCGCTTGCCGCTTCCTTGGCGGCGTACTCGCGCACGGAGACTATCTGCGCGGTAAAGAGCTTTGCTCCCATGCGGATGGAGATGATATCCCCCTCCTTGACTTCGGTGGAGGGCTTGGCGACCTTATCGTTGATGCTCACACGCCCCGCGGAGCAGGCCTCGTTAGCCACAGTGCGGCGCTTTATTATCCTTGAAACCTTTAAAAATTTATCCAAACGCATATTATTTATCCGCCCTTTCGTCGTTTTCCTTGAGATCCCCCACGCCCACCGATCTGACCAGATCCATATTGACCTTGAGCTCGGGATCGTTCTTCCATTCCTCGAGCAGCGCTTCCCACTGCGAGCCCTGCACTCCGTCGAGGCAGATGGACTTGATATCGTCATATATGCTGTCCATCCCGACTACGCCCGCCTTTTCATCGGAGGCGTAATAGATTATGTGATAGCTGCCGCCGTCCATGAACACCTTGGAATACGTGCCCTTGACGAGCTTTGCGAATTCGCTCTTGATCGTCTCGCTCCAATCGCCGGGGCCGTTATGCACGGTGCTTATCAGCTCGCCCTTCTCGCGGAAGGCTTCGCAGCCGCCTGTGCCGTCGCGCCCGACCACGCGTTCGTCCTCGGTGTATTTAAGCATTACCTCGGCAAAGGGCTTGCCCTCTTCCAATTCGCCGTAGGCCATATAGATCTTGTTTCGCGCCCCCGCGACGAACGAATCGAATTCGGTATCCGTCTCGGATTTGAGGCCCGAATACTCATCGAGTATCGCCTGAAGCCGCTGTGCGTGCAACGCCTGGCCGGAGAGCGCGTCGGAGAACGCCAGCTCGCCGTATTCGGCCTTCAGCTCCCCCATGCGGTCGAGCTTCTGCACGTATTCGTCGGAAAGCTCGCCCTCGGGCGTCACGATAATGTGCATCATGCGCGAATAACCGTCCGGCACGTAGGTGATGGGATAAGCGCCTTCGATCACTCCGAACGAGGTCTCGTAAAGCTCCTCGTCCTTCCTGTATTTTTCGGGAGAATCCTCATAATTCGCTTTGTCGGCGGCATACGCGCTCTCATACCAGCTGCGCACGTCGGCTTCCGTGGGCTCGAATTCGCGGCATACGAACTCCTTATATGCCTTGACTATGTAGGCGTCGCGCGCCTGCTCCTCGTAATAGGCCTTGTAATCCTCCCATCCGAGGGCTACTCCGGTGTAATACTCGGATTCGCTGTTGACGAGTCCGTCGAAATAGGTTTCAACAGAGGTATCGGGATCATCCGCAAAGCTCTGCTCCGCATACTTCATAAGCCTGTCGTAAACGGTTTTGATCTCCTCATCGGTCTGCTTTTTCAGCTCCTCCTCCTGCTCGTCGGTGAGCTTGAAGCCCGCCTCCTTGGCCTGATAGCGGGTGACCAGATCGTTTGTGAGTGAATCGAGTATCCAATCCTGGAAGCTTTCGAGCGCGGCCGGGGAGCTCAGCGGATCCTGCCCGTAATACTGCATATAGGGCAGATAGTTATCATAGAGCGCTTTGAAAGCGGCAAGATCGGCCTTCTCATCGCCGATAGACACGACGACCGTGGTGGGATCCGAGGTGTTTTTTTCACTGAGCGAACAGCCGAAGAGCGCAAGGCAGAGCGTGCCCGCGATCAGCGCAGCCATAAGCTTTTTCATAAGCACAATGCTCCTTTTAACCGTTTTATCTCAATTTATATTATAGCATTATTCGGCGGCATTTCAATAGAGTTAACCGAATCGTCACAGTTCAAATGCGTTTTTTGAGAAAATATTTTCTCCAATCGACAATATTATACTTGCTCTTGCGGGGCATAATGGGTTATAATAAAGGGTGAACGACCATGCGAAAGGAGTTTGCACCTTGAGTAAGTTCTCAAAAAAGATAATTCCGCTGCTTGTGATTGCGGCGTTCATATTTGCACTTATCCCCACCGTTATCAGCGCGGGCAATTCAGCTCACGTTTCCATTTCGGTCAGTCCGCGCGAGCTGGCGGAGAGCGGTTCCGTGACCGTTACCATAACCATCACGAATACCAATTCGTCCTCGGGGCCTTCCAACACCACGCCCCCTTCGGTGACGAATCCACCTTCGACTCCCACCGATCCGCCCTCCAATCCCACCGAGCCGCCCGTTGAGCACACTGATCCGCCCGCTCCCACCGAAGAGCCCGGCGAAGGCGGCGACTCGGCGATCGACGCGCCCGCGAATTTCTCGGTGCTTTCCGCACCCGAGGACACCAGGGCCGGCGGCAGCTATACGAATATCCACATCTCCAATTCCTATGGCGTTTCCTTCTCCACCCAGGGCGTTTCGATCTCTCCGGGCTCCAAGAAGACTTTCACCGCAAAGATGCAGGTTTCGTCAGGCATGCTGGGCGTGGAGCTTCCCTTCACCGTGTCGTGGACGGATAACGGCAATACCGTGACCGAGACCGTCACCTGCAAGGTGAGCCGCCTGAGCGCTTCGCCCTATCTGTCCGTCGTGCGCACCGCTTCGCCGGTGAATGCCTCGGAGGGCACCGAAGTCACCGTTACCTATACCTTCACCAACTCCGGTTCCGTCAAGCTCACGAACATTTCGCTCGTGGACCGCTATGTGCGCGGCTCCTCCAGCGCGATGCTCACCCCGTTCTCGCTTGAACCCGGCGCAACCAAGGAATACATTTACACGTTCACGATGGGCAACAAGACCATCGTTTCCGCGCCCGTGATCACGTTCAACGCGCAGGGCAGCAGCGCCGCGCTGGTCAAGAACGTGTCGCCGCTTACGATCGGCCTTATCCAGTCACAGCTGACCAAGGAGATAGTCAAGGGCAATCCCACCCCGGAAGGAGTGCAGTTCACCATCTATCTCACCAACAACGGCAATCAGAAGCTTAACGACCTTGAGGTGACCGACGATCTGGGCCATCACGTCTCCTCGGAGAGATTCTCCCTGGCCGTCGGCGAATCCAAGATGTTCGAATACTTCGTTTCCAATCCCAAGGAGGTCAGGTACGTCGTATTCAATATCGAGGGTGTGGATTACAACAACACCGCCTTTAAGGACAACACCAAGAGCTATATCGTGCGCCCCTATATCGACACCTCGCTCTTCGGGCTGACCTTTACGGCCGTTACCGCTTCCTCCGTCAGCGCCGACAACGTGATCGGTATAGATTTCTCGCTTGAGAACAAGGGAGAGCTGGACATCTACAATCTCTCCATCACCGAAAAGGAGCTCGATTACGAGATCTGCACTTGGGAGAAACTGCCCGTGGGCGAGACCGAGAAGAAGACCGTTGAAGTCAACCTCGGCGACCTGAGGGATCTGGTGTTCATACTCACCTCCGAGGATTCCTCCGGCAACACTTACACCTATGAGGCTTACGTCACCGCCGATCAGATCGACGTGGGCTCGATGATCCCCTCGCACGATCCCTCCGAAGATTCCGACGGGATCGACGTCATTAACGACGATTCCGGCCTTGGAAAGCAGCTGGACAGCCTTGTCACCTCGACCGGTGAAAAGCTGATGGTCGGCTTCCGCGTGCTCGGCATAATCGCCGCAGTCGCCGCCGCCGCGATGCTTGCCCTGGGTATCGCCGAGATCGTTATCCGCAGGAACAAGCGCAGCAGGATAAACGAGGATTGATCTGAAAAGAATTCAGCCCCCGGATACAGCTTCCGGGGGTCTTTTTATGCTTTGCTTCAGATCCTGCCGCAAAATTTGCCCAGGGCAATGAGATCCCCTTCAAGCACGGGCTTCAGTTCGCGATTGTAGATGCATGCGGCCGGATGGTAGAGCGGGAATAGGATGACGCCAAGGCCGCCTATCACGAGCCGGGCGGGCTGCCCGTGGGAAGCTCCTATCCCCACAGCGTGCGCGTCTCCCGACGACAGCAGATTCACCGCGGAAAGCGGCGTGTTGCCAAGGGTGGCGATCACGCGGGGATTGACCGTCTCTATTTCGTATCGAAGCAGCTCCAGCCCCGCGCGGATCTCGGGCAGCTTGGGCGTGCGGTTGCTCGCACGGCCGTTTTTAAGCTTTATGGGACGGTATTTTACCGCATTTGTGACGAATACGGCGCTCCGATCGATGCCTGCAAGCGCAAGCATCTCGTCAAGCTGCTTCCCCGCCTTGCCCACAAAGGGGCGTCCGCAGGCCGCCTCGTCCTTCCCCGGCGCTTCGCCTATGAACATGATCACGGGGCGCTCGCTGCTGCCCACGCCGAATACGGGGTGCTCACAGTCGCCCTCGTTTCCGTTGACCTCGGCAAGTATCCGTGCGCGCTCGACAGCGTATTTATCCTCAAGCATGGCTTTCCTCCAAATATGTTGCTGAAAAAATTATATGGCATGAGGCGCCGAATGTCAATCAAGCGCAGATATATTATGAAAAAGGGGCAAAATAACGGCTTTGGCTGTTGACAAACGGGGGCTCGGTAAGTATAATAGATGGGTATTTTGGGTAAACCCAAACGAAACGGATGTCCCGCATAAGAGAGGGGGGAAACAGGTCAATGGAAATTCATGTTGGTGAAAACGAATCCTTGGAGAGCGCCCTCAAGCGTTGGAAGCGTAAGTGCGCCCGCTCCGGTATCCTTGCTGATGCAAGGCGTCGTGAACACTATGAGAAGCCCAGCGTAAAGCGTAAGAAGAAGGCTGAGGCTGCCAGAAAGCGCAAGTATTGATTTTTTAACAAACAAGCTCATCCGATCGGATGGGCTTTTTGTTATCACGCTTTATGCTGTGCTTCTCAAAAGAAGGAATTGCCCGGGGCGGACTTCCCTTCGCTCCCGCTCGGGAGGCCGCCCGTTCTCATCCTTCCCGACCGTCCACCGGACGCTCGGGATCGCCTTCGGCGACCGGATGAGAACCCCAGCGAAAGCGTAAGAAGAAGGCTGATGGCTGCTCGGCAAACTGCCGCGGAAGCGCAAGTATTGATTTTTTAACAAACAAGCTCATCCGATCGGATGGGCTTTTTGTTTTTCCGTTTACACCGGGCTTCTTAACAATAAGGAATTGCCCGGGGCGGACTTCCCTTCGCTTTCGCCGGGGAGGCCGCCCGTTCTCATCCTTCACTAACCAATTAGAACCGTCCCCATTGGTTACCTTTCCCCTCGTCCGGCCCGGCTGCCTGCCTCCGATCGCGATCTCATTCCTGTGTGAACAGGCGGCAACGTTCCCCGTTGGTCTCCTCCACCCTTTCGATATAGGTGGCGATATCCTTATTGTTAGGCACGCGCTCAATGCGCGAACCCTTCGCCCAGACGCGCTTGGTCATTGCGCCTGCGCCATGGGCCAATATGCTCATGCCGTCCTCCATCATATCGATATTATAAATGCAGACGGAGCCGGGGCGCGAATAACCCACGTTTTCAAGGTTGCCCGCCATGTATTTCTGGCGGTACATGTAATATGGCTTCATGCCCATGCGCGCGGCGGTATCATAGCCCATATCCACCATGCGCTGCACGCTTTCGACCGAGGGGAGCGCGTATTCTTCCATATGCTCGTGGAGGCGCGAGGCGCGCTTTATTGCGAGCGTGTGCACTGTGAGGCAATCGGGATCCAGGCGCTCTATGACCTCGAGGGAGTGTGCGAAATCGGCCTCGGTCTCGTTGGGAAGGCCCGCGATAAGGTCCATGTTTATCGAGTCGAAGCCCAGGGACCTTACCAGCTCGTAGCAGCGTATGACGTCTTCGGAGGTGTGGTCGCGCCCGACAAGGCGGAGCGTTGCGTCGCACATGGTCTGCGGATTGACCGAAACGCGCGTGACGCCGTGCATCTTCAGCACGCGAAGCTTTTCTTCGGTAATGGTATCGGGACGGCCTGCCTCGACGGTGAATTCCCTGCCGCAAGTATCATAACAGGAGCGTATCTTTTCAAGGAGCGCGTCGAGCTCTTCCGCCGTGAGTATGGTGGGAGTGCCTCCGCCCATATAGAACGAGCGGGGAGAGAGCCCCATATCCTTCACCATACGGGAGCCGAGCTCTATATCCCTGTGCAAAGCGGCCAGATATGCCGCCATATCGGTCTTTTTGGTGCGAAGCTGCGATGCGAACGAGCAGTAAAGACAGCGCGTGCGGCAGAAGGGTATTCCGACGTAGACTCCGATTTCGTTTTCACGCGCGGACCGTATGATAGGGAGCTGTACGGAATTTATCTCGTCCGCAAGCGCGATCTTGCTCTCCTCGACGTCGAATTCGTCGCGCATAAGGCGCAGGGCCTCTTCCCGGCCCTCGTTCTCGGCAAGCTCACGCAGGAGCCTTGTAGGCCGAATGCCAGTGAGCGAGCCCCATGGAATGAGCTTTTCGGGGAACGCTTTGCGCATCGCGCGGAATACGCAGGCCTTCATACAGCGCTTGGCATAGCGCTTTTCGATCATATCGTTTTCATTGCGAAGCGGCGAGGTGTGGGTGTGGTAATGCACGCAGCCGTTTTCCTCGAATACGCATTCAGCGCGGAAAACGCCCTCGGCATAAAGCATGACCGAAAGCGAGCCCTCCCCCGCCTCGTCGGAAAGGACTATCTCCTCGCGCGGGAGAAAGAGCCTTATCTCCTCGCAGAGGTCGTTATAGAATTCGGGTCGGTTGGTCAGAAGCCTCATTCGCAGATACCGTTCATTATGCACATATTGTGTATGCGCTCGAAATCGAGCGTCGTTTCCATATCGTGCCCGGGAAGCACGCGGTAATCGCCGTGCAGGGTGAAAAGGCGGTAGACGATGGAATCGTGAAGCGCCGCGGCGTCGCCTCCCGGCAGGTCGGTGCGGCCATAGCTCATGTAAAACAGGGTGTCGCCCGAGAATATGACCCGCTCGGATTCGACGATATAGCACACGCCGCCCTTGGTGTGGCCGGGCGTGTGGATCACGCGGAACTCTATGCCCGCCTCGGTAAACGTCATATTATCCTCGACGAACACGTCAACCTGTGCCGGATCGACGCGGAAGCCGACCATGGAGGCAAGATTCACGCCGTCGTCATTCATGGCCTTTGAATCGAGGCGGTTGATATAGACCTTGGCGCCGGTGGCTTCCTTGAGCTTTGCAACGCCCATGATGTGATCGAAATGCCCGTGGGTGATCAGTATCGCCTTTAACGTTAGGCCCATTTCATTGAGCGCGCGGACGATCTTGCCCGAATTGGCGGGGTCGATCACGACGCATTCATTCGAGCCTTCATTCCAGACTATATAGGTGTTGACCGCCAAAGGGCCGGTTGGGATTGAACGGATATTCATGAAAATTCCTTTGCTCAAAAGAGTTTTTTGCTGTCGATCAATATTGTGACGGGGCCGTCGTTGATAAGCCCCACCTGCATTTCGGCGCCGAAAACGCCCGTCTGCACCGTGAAGCTTTCGGAAAGGCGCTTAACCGTGTATTCATAAAGCGGTATCGCCTTATCGGGCTGCGCGGCCTCGATGAAAGCGGGACGGTTGCCGTGCCGCACGTCGCCGTAAAGGGTGAACTGCGAAACGATCAGCAGCTCGCCGCCGACTTCGGACAGGCCGAGATTCATCTTTCCCGCCTCGTCCTCAAACACGCGCAGGCCGGATATCTTTTTGATGACGTAATCCGCGTCCTTCGATTCATCGGACTCGTGCACGCCCAAAAGCACAAGAAAACCCCGCCCGATGGCGCCGACTCTGACGCCGTCAACACTGACGGAGGCTTCCTTTACTCGCTGGATAACTGCTCTCATACTTATTATAACTGGTTGGAACGCTCCACCTCGAGCACGGAATCGAGCTTCTGCAGATTCTTGATAAGCGTCTGAAGCTGCTCGGAATCCTTTATGTCGAACGTGAGGTTGACGTCCACCGTCGCGCCGGCGGACTTGGCGTTCAAGTACTTGGTATTGATCTTCATGCTCAGGAGCAGCTGAGTTATCTCGAGCATGAGGCCCGGGCGCTCCTCCGCAAGCACGTGTATGGTCACGGGGAAGGTATGCGATTCGGTCATCACCCACTCGACTGGCACTATGCGCTCGACGTCGAGCTGCAGCGCTTCGGAATTCGGACAGTCCTTCCTGTGGATGGACACTCCCCTGCCCCTTGTGATATAGCCGAATATCTCGTCGCCGGGAACGGGCGTGCAGCATTTTGCAAAGTGCACGACCATATCGTGCTGACCCTTGACTATCACGCCGCGGCCCTGCTCGTCAAAGCTGGCCTTCTGCTCCTCCCTGCGCTGCTGCTTTTCCTCCAGCTCATGCAGCTTCTGCTCCTTGCGGTATTCCTCCATAAGGCGGTGGAGCACCTGCCCGGTGGTCATGCCGCCATAGCCTATCGCGGCATAGACGTCGTCCATGTCGTTCAAGGTGAAGCGCTTGAGAAGAGGATTATAGTATTCGGGCTTGAGCAGATCGGAGAGCTTCTTGCCCTGGCGTTTGCACGCCTCGGTGAGCATATCGCGTCCGCGAACAATGTTCTCCTCGCGGTTGGCCTTTTTGAACCACTGACGGATCTTGGTCTTGGCGTGGGAGGTCTTGGCGTAATTGAGCCAGTCGCGGCCGGGGGTGGACTGCTGGTTAGTGATTATCTCAACAACGTCGTGCGTCTTGAGCTTGTGATCGAGCTTTACAAGCGCGCCGTTTACCTTGGCGTGCTGGATATGGTTGCCGACGTTGGAGTGGATGCGGTAAGCAAAGTCGATGGGCGTGGAGCCCGCGGGCAGGTCTATTATCTCGCCGTTGGGAGTAAGCACGTAGACGTAATCCGAGAAGAAATCCTTTTGGATATTGTCGATGAACTCGCGGGTGGAATCCGCGTCGCCCTCGTAATTGATCAGATCGCGCACCCACGCAAGCTTGCTGTCAAGCTCGTCGGGCCTTGCGCGGCCTTCCTTATAGAGCCAATGCGCCGCAACGCCGTATTCGGCCGTCCTGTGCATCTCCAGCGTTCTTATCTGCACCTCGAAAGGCATGCCCAGATCGGAGAAAAGGGTGGTGTGCAGCGAACGGTACATGTTCGTTTTGGGCATGGAGATATAGTCCTTGAAGCGGCCCGGCATGGGCTTCCATATGGAGTGGATGACGCCGAGAGCCGCATAGCAGTCGTTCACGGTGCCGACTATCACTCGCAGCGCGACAAGGTCGTATATCTCGTTCAGGCTCCTGTTCTTGCCCTTGAGCTTGCGGAATATGGAATACATATGCTTCCTTCTGCCGCTAATCTCGTTCTTGATGCCGGCCTGCTCGAGGGCTTCGGTGATGGTCTTCATCGCGGAATTGAGCAGACGCATGCGCTCATCCTGCTTGGGCTCGATGAGCGAGCACAGATGCCGCCATTCCTCGGGATAAAGGTACTCAAATGAAAGGTCCTCAAGCTCGGCCTTGATCGCGCCCATACCGAAGCGATCCGCCAAGGGAGCGTAAACGTCAAGTGTTTCCCTTGCTATCCTCTGCCTTTTTTCAAGACTGCAGTTGCCAAGGGTGCGCATATTGTGCAGACGGTCGGCCAGCTTTATGATTATGACGCGCACGTCGTTCGCCATGGCAAGATACATCTTGCGCAGGTTCTCGGCCTGACGGTCCTCCTTGGTCTGCATATCGCTGGTATGGCCGGTCTTGGTGAGCTTGGTGACTCCGTCGACCATCTTTGCGATATCGTCGTCGAAGAGCTCCGCAAGCTTTTCGACCGTTATCCCGTCGCCGTCCTCTACCACGTCGTGCAGCAGGCCCGCCGCAACGGTATCCGCGTCCATATCCATTTTGGCAAGGGATACTGCCACGGCTTCGGGGTGGGAGTAATAAGGCTCGCCGGATTCCCTCTTCTGCCCATCGTGCACGGTGCGCGCAAAATCGGCGGCGCGCTTGATGAGCTCCACCTTTTCGGGCGAGTATTTCTTTTCACAAAGGGATATCAGGCGGTCCATGCTCTCACCTCCTTCTGTTCATCGTGCGTTTATCAGTATTTTATAACGGAACGCACGTCGTAATCCTTAAGCTTTTCAACGCCGTTCAGATCGGTAAGCTCAATTGCGAACCTCAGGCCAACGACTTCGGCGCCCATGGACTCGATGAGCTTTGCGGTGGCAAGCGCCGTGCCGCCTGTGGCAAGCAGATCGTCGGCGATCGCAACGCGCATGCCGGGCTTGATGGCGTCCCTGTGTATCTCAAGGGTGTCGCTGCCATACTCGAGGCCATAGGAAAGGCGCTCCACCTCGGAGGGGAGCTTGCCGGGCTTCCTTGCAAGCACGAAGCCCGCGTTGAGCGCATAAGCTACGGGAGAGCCGACTACGAACCCCCTTGCCTCGGGGCCGACTACGACGTCAACGTCGAGGCCGATGAGCGAATTCGCCATCTCGTTTATAAGCGCGTTATAGGCGGAAGGGTTCTTGAGCAGCGTGGTGATGTCATAAAAGAGTATGCCCTCCTTGGGAAAATCGGGTATCTCCCTTATAGTGGCCTTGAAGTCCTGTTCGGTATACATGGTATCGACCTCCAAATTGATTTCAGCAGGAATGTTGAATTTCGGCAACGGCGGAATAGAGCGCGCTCTCGGTGAGCTGTTTCTGCTCGGTGCGCAGCACGCGCACTCCCTGCCCGTCGCCATAGGTTATAAAGCCGAGCTGCCTGAAAACCTTCAGCGCGAATATGGTCTGATGGAGCGGGCGGTTCAGTACGTCTGAAAGGGTGGAAGCAAGCTCTGTTATTGAATACGTCCTGCTTCTCAAAAGCCCCACAATGGTTTTATAATAGAGCCCCATTTCCTCACGGCTTATGGAGAAGCCGCTGCAGATATCCGAGAAATCGCTTCCGGCGCCCGTGCGAATGAGCTTGGCTCCGGGCATTTTGGCCCGTATTTCTGAATAGATCTCGCAGCAGTAAGGCTCGTCGGCAAACAGTATGGTGTTATAGCCCTTTTCCGGCAGCTTGTCGATCCTTGGCGCGATCATAAGCACGTTGCCCGAGAAAACGCCCTCGGGCAGGGTGCCGAAGCATACCTCGAAATTCTCGACGCCGCTTCCCGCAAGCTCCCTTATGGCGTTCTCCGCGCCTTCGGACGAGAAGGCCAGCACCATCAGCCCCGCAAAGGCCTGCCCTATCGCATCCGAAACGGTGCCGGTATAGAGCTCGGGCAGCTCATCGGAGCTTGCCGTGCCAACCCTGCCGCTTTCGCCCATGCCGAACAGGAACGAAACATAGAGCGCGGGCATATTGCTCTTGATGAATCTTGACGCGCAGCGGGGCAGCTCGGGACGAAGCGATATCACGCGCATCTGCAGGCTCTCGTTCCCGTTCCAGTTGTTGATATAGGGGGAATAGAGCAGCGAGATGCTTTCGGCGCGCATGATGCTGTCAAAATGCCTGCCTCCGCAGAAATAGACGCTCTCGAAGCAGTAGCGGTTCTGCCGCAGATCCATGCGCAGATGCTGACCGTCGCTTCCGAAGCGCCTTATGTGATAGGGGCTGACGTTGGAAACGTGGAACACCGGGCAGGGATTGCCCTCGCCAAAGGGCGCGAGCATATCGAGCTGACGGGTGAGCTCCATGGTGATCTCCGAAAAATCCTCGTCGAATTCATAACAGCGGCGCGGAACGAATAGCTCCGGCGCGCAGGTGGAGGCAAAATGCTCCTCCATGACATTTACGAACTCGGGGAATTTTTCGCGCTCCATAGTGACTCCCGCGGCCTTGGCGTGACCGCCGAACCTTAAGAAGAGCTCGCTGTGAGCCTTGAGCGCGTCGTGGATATTTATCCCGTCGATGCTTCGCGCAGAGCCCTTGAGCGCGTTATCATGCAGGGAGAAGAGTATGGTGGGCCTGTGGAACATTTCGGCAAGGCGCGAGGCGGCAATGCCTATCACGCCCGAATTCCAGTTCTCGGAGGCCAGCAGTATTGCGTGCTTATCGGAGATGTCAAGCTTTTCGACCATCTCCACTGCCTCGTCGAGTATGCTTTGCTCCTCGGCCTGACGGAGCTCGTTGAGCCGGTTGAGCTCGGCGATTATCCTTGCGGCCTCGTCGCAGTCCTCGGTCATAAAAAGCTCGACTCCGAGTGAAGCGTCGCCCATCCTGCCCGAGGCGTTAAGGCGGGGCGCGACTCCGAAGCCTATCGTATAGACGGAATAGGGCTTTCTTGCATTGGGAAGCGCTTCGAGCAGCATCCGCATGCCTATGCAGCAGCGGCCCGAATTGAGCGCGTCAAGCGCGTATTTGACCAGCAGGCGGTTTTCATCCAAAAGCGGCACCACGTCTGCAACTGTAGCAACGCCTGCCAGGAATATGTATTCTTCCGCCGCTTCGACTCCGCCCAATGCCTGAATGAGCTTTAACGCCGTGCCGGCGCCGCAGAGACAGCGGGGATAGTTGCTGCCCTCGACGGAATGGCATATCACGGCGGTGCATTTGGGGATCTGCTCGGGAGGTATATGATGATCGGTGACGATCACGTCGATGCCCAGCTCGGACGCGTAGGCGATCTCTTCATAAGCCGAGATACCGTTGTCAACGGTGATGATGAGCTTTACGCCCGATTCATACAGCGCGTCGATCGCGCGGCGGGAAATGCCGTAGCCCTCGTCGTGACGGGAGGGTATGCGGTACATGACCTCGGCGCCGATGCTCAAAAGATAGTGCAGGAGCATCGTTGTGGCGCAGATGCCGTCCACGTCGTAATCGCCGTAGACGCAGATGCTTTCGAAATTGGCGACCGCGTCCTCGATCCTGTCGACGGCCTTCTGCATATCGGGCAGCTCGAACGGATCGCGAAGCAGTGAAAGATCGGGGTACATGAAGCGAAGGCGTTCCTCCTCCGTGGTGATGCCCCTTGCCCTCAGCGCACGCATGACGATAGGGAGGAAGGCCGCAGAGCGGTCCGCCTCGGTTTCGGGCGTGTAGTATTTTGAAGGCGAGTAGATGATCATTTCCCCGATCCTTTAAAAAATCAGTCCTCTTTGACCGTTGCCATGCCTATGGCGATCTCGGTCCTCTTTTTCAAAAGCTTGCAGCTCACCTCGGGCGGCTCGGTTATGGAGCCGTTGAGCTTGTGAGCGTTAGCCGCGCAGCCGCCGGAGCAATAATACTTGGCCCAGCAGTGCGAGCATTTTTCCTTGGTGAAGATATTGCAGGCGGCAAAGCGTTCGCGTATTTCGTCCTTCAAGGGCACGTTGCCCTGCTCATCGGTTTTAAGCACGTTGCCGAGCAGGAAATCGTTATCGCCAACGAACTGGTGGCAGGGATAGATATCCCCATTGGGAGCGACGGCGACGTATTCCACGCCCGCTCCGCAGCCGAGAGCCCTTTTGGCAAGGCAGGGCGAGCTGTTCATATCCACGTAGAAGTGGAAGAAATTGAAGGGCCTGCCCTCTTTTTTGCAGTCGATCACGTAATCGGCAAGGCGGTCGTATTCCTTGAGGGCGATATCGACGTTTTCATCGTTTATCGCGTGAGGCTCATCGGGCTTTAACACGACTGGCTCGACGGAGATCTGTTCAAAGCCCAGATCGTGCAGGGCTTTTACGTCCTCGGTGAAATCGAGATTTTCCGCCGTGAAGGTGCCGCGGATATAGTGCTCGCCCTCGCCGCGCAGGGCGACGAGCTTCTGCGCCTTGGGCACGATGATATCATAGGAGCCCTTTTTGTTGGGCGTGACGCGGAGGGCGTCGTGCACCTCCCTGCGGCCGTCGATGGAAAGCACGACGTTGAACATTTCACGATTGATGAAATCGATCTTTTCATCGTCGAGCGCAACGCCGTTGGTTGTGATGGTGAAATTTATGTGCTTGTGATGCTCTCGCTCGAGCTCGCGCCCGTAGGCGACGATCTGCTTTACGACGTCCCAATTAAGGAGGGGCTCGCCTCCGAAGAGATCCACCTCAAGGTGATATCTGCCGCCGGAGCGCTTTACGAGCATGTCCAGCGCGGCCTTGGCGGTCTCAAAGGGCATCAGCATGCGCCCGCCGTGGAATTCGCCCGTTTCGGCAAAGCAATAGGCGCAGCGCAGATTGCAGTCGTGCGCGACGTTCAGGCATATGGATTTGATGGGCGAATACGCGCCGGAGGCCTTGGTCGCTTCGGGCGCGGGGGTATCGAAAAGACCCTCGGCTTTAAGCTCGTCGATCTCGCTCAATATCTCATCGATCAGTGAACGAGAATAGGGCAATGCGTCTAAGGCATTGCCCTGCTCAATTGCGCTTATCACATCGAATGAGGGTTTGTCCACCTCATGTACGGCTCCGCTCTCAACATCCAGCACAAGGTATGTGCCGCGATATTCAAATGCGTGGATCATTATTATTTAGCCGTCTTAACGCACTTCTGGTTAGCAACGGTGCAGGAGGTCTTGCAGGCGGACTGACAGGACGCCTGGCACTCACCGCAAGCGGTGTTCTCGCCGGAACGGATGCAGGGCTTCTGGATATTCTTGATATGCTTCATTTACTTATCCTCCTAAAGAAGAATTGTCCTAAAACCGGACTACCCCGTTATTATACAACCAAATCGGCGATAATTCAATAGCTTTTTTGAATATACGCGTGTTAATTGATGAAAAATGTTCTTTAGGCCTGCTGTCCCCTAAGGTTTTCAAGCATTCCCACGACCGCGCCTATCGCCGCACATATGACGAGGTCGGTCAGAAGCGCCGTATCGAAAGCGAATTCGCCCGATATCAGCGAGAAAACGACGAACGAAAGCAGCATGCAGAGAAGCCCCGCCGCGGCGCCGACGATAGGCCTCCTCTCCCCCGCGCTTCTGACCGCGATTAGCGCGGCAACGGCGCCGGATACGGCCTTTACGCCGAGGTTTATATAGGTCACGCTCTCCGGCCCGAGCCATTGCTTTAGGAGTATGAAAGCAAAAAGCGCCGCAAGCGCCGTTCCCGCCGCCGTGCCGATCAGCGCGCCTTTTGAGCAATTGATAAAGAATCCGTTCCTTGATCCGCTTTTTTCCATACCGCACCTCCGATCGGTAAAGGATATGCGTTTGGCAGGCTTTTAATGAATCCGTTGATGCCAAATTGAAAACATATCATCAAAAAAGAGCGGTTTGCATTAAAGCAAAACCGGAGCCCAGCAAGGCTCCGGTTTTTATCATCTTATAAGATTATTTTACGTCCTTCACGTCGCCGTCGATGGTGGCTTCCACGGGAGCGTCCTCGATGGTGGCGATGGCGGCCCTTGCGAACACGAGGCGGGCCTTATCGGGACCTACGCTGACGGTCACGACGTCGTCCTTGATGCTGGTGACGGTGCCGTACATGCCGCCGATGGTGCGCACGCGGTCGCCGGGCTTGAGGCTGTCAAGCATTTCCTTGACCTTCTTTTCACGCTTGCGCTGGGGGATGGACATAACGAGGAAGAGGCCGACCATCAGCACGAGCATGATTATGAGAGTCCAGCCGCCGAAGCCGCCCGCGGACTGCTGCGCGTTGCCTGAGGCGTCACCGCCGCCGCAGGAGACGAGGCTTGCCATCAAAGTGGGATCGAAAAACGAGAACATATTCTATTACCTTTCATGTTTCGGCATTGCCGTATTCTTACAGCATAATATTATAACAATGCGTGAAAAAAGTCAAGAGGAAAATCCCGCGTCAATATCTGTCGAACCCATACATGGGGCCCGGGCCCATGCGAAAATCGTGCGAGAGGGGCTTTATCATGCTGAATTCCTCGATCGCTCCACCGCTCCCCTTGGGCGGAACGTGATCGGCAGGCAGCGGGAAGGAGTATCGCGCAAAGCCCCCGGGCAGAAGATACGGCACCGCTTCATTCGAAGTGAAGAAGAGCTCGGTCGCATGAAATTCGCCGCCGGCCGCATAACCCGCACAGCAGCCGTACCGCGTGACTTCAAGGCGCGCGCCGTCCATGGAATATTCCTTTATGAAGCCGCGGAAGTATTCGGGGCTGCGCACCGTGCAGCCCGAGAAGCCGAGCATGGAATGAGAATAAAGCTTGAAAAGCATGTCGGGATCGGGTGCGATACGCTCGCCGTACGGGCGTCCGACGGTCTCGCTCGGACGTACGACCGACTCCGCCGCAAGCTCGACCCTGCGCCTTAAAATGAAGGTCCTGTAACCATAGCGCTCGTAGAAGCGCGGATCGAAGGGCTGAAGTACCGTGGCGGCAAAGCCGCGCTCACGCATGATGGGGAACGCCCTGTCAAAGAGCGCGGAACAGAGGCCGCGTCTGCGAAGCGTGCTTTTCGTACTGACGCCCGAGACAAGGCAGACCTTCTCGGTCCTTCGCATGAAGCGCATATCGACCGGGATCATATGCAGCATCGAAACGGGCGTATCCTCGCCTTCGGCGAACGCGCCGAGGACGTATTCGGGCCGTGAGCGATCGGAATAATACCAATCGACGAATTCCTCCCCGTCCTCGGGAAAGCATTCGAGCCAAAGGCTTTTCGAAAGCTCGTATTCGGTTTCGTTCAGAAGGCGTATCTGCATGGCAATAATAAACCGACCACGGAGACGGAGCTTGTGGCCGGTCATGCTTTGCTTTATTCCGAGGGTATCGGAACCGACCGTAAGCTTCTTCTCCGCGATCGGCGTCGTGTCGTTAATCGGATGTGGATATCTTGACGAGCCTGGAGCGGTGATCCTCCTTGATCATGCCGTACTCATAGGCCTGCACGAGCATTTCGAGGGAGGCGATCTGCTCCTCGAGATCCTTGCCCTTGTCGGTATCGCGTATGGTCATCTGACCCTTGGTGGCAAGGATATCCTGAACGTCGATGGTGGCCTTGATATCGGCATTGTCCTCGATCGCCTTCTGCAGGCTTACGAAGGGCTCGTGCGCGACTATGTAGAGGCCGCGGGAGTCATAGGTGAGTGTGTAGCCGGCGATGCCGGTGGTCTTCTGATAATATCTGGAGAAACCGCCGTCGATAACGATCAGCTTGCCGTTGGCCTTTATGGGATTTTCGCCGTTGATCTTTTCAACGGGGATATGGCCGTTGACTATGACGGAGTTCTCGGTGTTTTCGATGCCGAACTCGTGCATTATGTTGATCGCCATATCCTCGGTATCCTGATAGGAATAATACGCGTTGCGCTTTTCCTTGTGGGTCTTGGAATCGTCGATCTCCACGCGCTCGAAAGTGGTCATCTTGTTCTTGCCGAAGAAGGGTGAATCGGGACCGCACCAGAGATACCACATAAGATCGAGCTCCTCGGGAGTCCTCTCCTCGGGATCCTTGTGATAGATGCGCTTGACTTCGGAATCGAGATAATCGAAGAGCTCCTTGCCGTGGCGCGCCACGCCGCCCAGCTCAACGTCCTTGAACGTGCCGTCCTCATTCATGGGAACGAGCGCATGATAAAGCAGGTTGTTGTTGACGATGAGATACATGCTGCCGCGCTCGATGAAGAAGCGCATATGCTCCTGCAGGCGCGGGCTCTTAATGAAGGACTGCTGCAGCTCGTCGATTATGGTCTGCTCCTCTTCGGTGAGCTTGTAGGGATCCTTTAGATCGATGGTGGGGAAATCCGCGTCCTTGATGGGATGGGCAACGCCCTCGATCGTGATGGTGGAATGCTCCTTGTTGATGCCCTCGAGCAGGAGCCTGTGATCGAGCTTGAAATTGGGGTTGCGCTTGATCATCTGGCCCTCGAGCTTGTGCATTATGACGAATATCGCCTTGTGCAGCTTGGCTCTGATATTGGTCTCGGGATTGTCGTAATAGGCGTCGACGGAGGTCTTTCTGGGCCTGAAAACGAGCGCGGATTTATAGGTCTCCTGCGCGAACATGAGCAGATGGCGCAGATTTATGCCATAGACGTCCTCGATAAGCTCAAGGTTGCCGTGACGGAAGGAGTTGGTCAAAACGCCCGAGATGCAGGTCTTATCGCCCATCGCGGCGCCCATCCACAGGATATCGTGGTTGCCCCACTGGATATCGACGGAGGGATGATCGAGAAGCAGATCGAGTATGCGGTGAGGCTCGGGACCGCGGTCATAGATATCGCCGACGATGTGCATGCGCTCGACGGCAAGACGCTTGATGGCGTCGGTCAGCGCAACGATGACGTTTTCGGCATAATCATAGCGGATGATGGAATCGAATATCTCGTCATAATAGGCGTCGAGATCGTGGAAATTGATTCGCGCGGTGAGCAGTTCTTCGATGATATAGGCAAATTTGGGGTCGATATTCTTTCTCACCCTGGACTTGGTGTATTTGCTGGAGACCTTGCGGCCAAGCTGTATCAAAAGGCGAAGCGTGCGCTTGAGCCACGCGTCCTTATCCTCGATATTCTTAAGCTCCAGCGCGATCTTCTGACGGGGATAATAAACGATGGTGGCAAGGGTCTCCATCTCGTCGAACGAGAGCTCGTCCTTGAAGAGCCTGGTGATCTCGTTCCTGATTACGCCCGAGCAGTTGTTGAGGATATGCTCGAACGCGTCGCCCTGACCGTGAAGGTCGCTCATAAAATGCTCTGTGGATTTGGGAAGCGCGAGTATAGAGCTGAGATTGACGATCTCGGTGATCGCGTCTTCCTTTGTGGGGAACGATTTTGCAAGTTGTTTCAGAAAGCGGAGATCGGCATTGATCTCCTGCTCTGCCAGAAGCTTCTTCATAAATTGGTTTCCTCCCTAAAGCAATATAGTTTGATTATACCACCTTATATCCCGTTTTCAAGCGCAACGGGAAAATATCTTAACCATTATAGAGCTCCGCCGCTTCGGTCAACCGTTTTTTTACAGCCTCGCGCACGGATGCGGGTGAAACGACTTCGGCCTTGGCTCCGTACTGGCACACCCAATTAGTAAAGCCCTCGGACGCGGCGGCCTCTATACGGGCTATGAAATGATCTTCCCCGTCCTTTTTTACGGGTATGTCCTCGCCGAAGCGGTCGAACAGCTCGTTCAAAAGATCCATATGACAGCGCAGAGTGATGCGCATTATCTCGCCGCCGAACATATTCAGGCATTTTGAGGCGTAGTCGACGGCGTTGAACTTTTCGCCGTACTCGCTCACCTCGCACACGGGCCTGACCGGAGTATTCTCAAGACATACGTCGCGTATGCGGTCAAGGCGAAAATGCGTAAGCCCCTCCTTGCCCTCCATATTCGATATAAGATAATACCTGTCCTGCACCCACACCATGGCATAGGGGCTTACGACATAGCGTTTTCCCCGCCTTTGCACCACGTCCATGCGCATTATGCTGCGCTTGTAATACAGGAAGGAGATCGTCTTGCCGGACGCGATGCCGTAATTGATCATCTCGATGGTGCGGTAGACCTCCTCGTTGCCGAACTTCACTCCGCGGATATTGGAGGCGTTCACAAGGCCTTCGCGCTGATACACGCTGAGGAAGCTCTCAAGCTTTTTCATAAGAGCGTTCGTTTTGCTCTCGGTCACAAAGGGCGCGGCCTGCACGGCTGATATCAGCAGCATGACCTCCGCCAGGGTGAATCGGCGGTTCCTCAGATAAAAGCCCTTGGGAGTGGTGACGATATCGAAGCCGTATTCGGCGAGCCCTTCGATATCGCGATAGACCGAGCGGCGGTCCATGGTGTAACCGCGCTTGGAAAGCTCGGTCATGAGATCCTTGCTGTTGAGTATGTGCTCCTCATCGGATAGCTCCTGCAGCAGGTCGAGTATAACGAGCATCCTTATCTTGAGCATCAGTCGAACACCCTCCTGCCCCATGCGAAATGCGAGGTTGCCCAACTGCCCCAGCTGCTTATGCACACCTGGCCCTGCGAGCTGGATGCGTGTATGAACCGGTCATTGCCGAGATACACCGCCGTGTGGCTGATATAGTTGTGAGAATCGTTATAGAAGAACAGCAGATCGCCCCTTTGCAGGTTATCCTTGCCGTCGATCCTCTCCCAACCGGTATAATTCGCATAGCCGTTGGCGTTCATGCGGCCTATGCTGATGCCCATGCGTTTGAGCGAGTAATAGACCAAGCCCGAGCAGTCGAAATGATCGGGGCCGTTGCCGCCGAGCACGTAGGGCTTGCCAAGCTGCGCCTGCAGCACCGATATGAAGCCTTCCACACCGGAGCCTGTCGGCTCGGGCGGTTCGGTATATGAGGGCGCGGGACTGGGCGTGGGCTTGGGCGTGTTGGTGGGCTTGGGAGTCTTTGTAGGCGTGGGAGCCGGAGTGGGAGTCGGCGTGGGCGTGGGAGTCGGCGTCGGCGTGGGAGTCGGGGTGGGAGTCGGAGTCGGCGTGGGAGTCGGCTTCGGTGTGTTCGTGGGCTTAGGCGTACGCGTCGGCGTGGGCTTCGGTGTGTTCGTGGGCCTGGGAGTATTCGTGGGCCTCGGTGTGTTCGTGGGCCTGGGCGTATTAGTGGGCTTCGGCGTATTCGTGGGCCTCGGCGTATTCGTGGGCCTGGGAGTATTCGTGGGCCTCGGTGTATTCGTGGGCCTCGGCGTGTTCGTAGGCTTCGGCGTGTTCGTGGGCTTCGGCGTGTTCGTGGGCCTGGGCGTGTTCGTGGGCCTCGGCGTGTTCGTGGGCCTTGGCGTGTTCGTCGGAGCGGGCGTGGGCTTGGGGGTGTTGGCGGGCTTGGGGGTGGGCGCGGGTGTGGGCTCGGGCGTGGGCGCGGCGGTGGGCTCATATATCGGGGCGACCGTTTCATACGGCGAATCGCCGGGCTCGGGCGTGTCATACGCGAACGGATCGATCATGAGCGGCTCGCCGTCGGAATCGAGCGCGTCATAGGAAAAGAGCATATCGCGGGTGAAGATATCCGCCTTGCCGTCCGCCTTGAGGCTGTTGACCATTTGGAATTCCTCGAGCGCGCGCTCGGTGGCATGGCCGAAATAGCCGTTCTGCTTGTCGTTATAGAAGCCCAGCGCATGCAGACGCTGCTGCAGGGTGGAGACGTCCTCGCCGCTGTTGCCGTATTCGAGCACGTATTCCTTGGCGGCGGACGAGAACAAAAGATCGAGCAGCGCTTCGTCGGCGTTGCCGGTCTGTGTCAGATAATGGGTGCGCTGAAAGAGCTTGATCGCGTTGGAAACGGAAGTGTTATACACGTTGCAGGGCTCGTCCGACGCCATATAGAAGAGTTCCATCAGGCGGGATTGAATGTCTATCACCCTGTCGTCCACGTCGCCGACGTGGAACACCTTGCCGTGCTCCTCGGGCTGCTCGCTTTCATCGGGCAAGTCGGTATCGGCGGGAAGCTCGCGCCCGGCGTCCTCGGTCGGCGCGGCGGTATTCATTGCAACGGGCTCGACGCCCGCCCTGTTTCTGAATATTATGGGCAACGCGATAAGCGCCGCTATGAGCGACGCGGCGATGGTTATGATCGGGACGCGCAGCCATCTGAAAAATGCCTTGGCAGCGCCGTTTTTGCGTGACATCGTGCTATCCTTTCAAGTACCGAATTTCGGTCAAACAGTTTTTATCCCCATCATTATAGCACATATTTCGGCGTTTTTCGACAGCAAAATACCCGATTTTGTGAACAGTCTGTTAATATTTCGGAATCCTTACCGCGCCGACGCAGCAATATCGACCGCTCTCGCCCAGCCCTCAAGCACGTACTGCAGGCGGAATCTGAGGAAGCCTTCGGGATTTATGCGGCTGCTGCTTTCAAGAAAGTCAAGCACCTCCGCCGAAACGGGCACGATCATGTGCGCGCTGCCGGACAGCATCAGCGCCGCGGGCAGTATGCGCCTCTTATCGCGAAGCGTGACCGGCAAAAGATCGACAAGCCGCGACAGCTCGAAGGGTCTTAAATCAAAAAGCATCAGCTCGGAAAGCGCGAGGGCCAGCGCGGGAAGCTCGCCCGAAGAAAGCTCGATGCGCACGCCGCCCCCGGCATCTGTCAGGCCGTAAAGCCCGTGCTTTGATGCGCGCCTTTCAAGGAGCGGCGCAAGCTCCCCTTTGTAATCGATGCCGGAAACGGTCAATACAGGCATGAAAAAAGCTCCGAATAAAAAACTCACTACTAATATGTTCAAAAATATTATTTTTGTGATTGACAGTATTTAGTCTGTATGTTATAATGGTATTTAGTTGAATATCGGGATGAACGGGAACAAGACCTTTTTTCACACGATTCCAAGAGAGCGCCGCCTTTGGCTGTAAGCGGAGCAGTCGGGAAATAAGGCTACCGCCCCGCGACCGAAGGCGCGATCGGCCTTTATCGATCGGATCGAGTGGGGATCATTCCCAATCGAGGTGGAACCGCGGTTCACAGCCGTCCTCGGATAATATCCGGGGCGTTTTTATTTTAAAAAAATATTACTTTCAAGGAGAAATATCATGATCCACATCACACTGCCCGACGGCTCCGTTAAGGAGTTCGAATCCGGCGTATCCGCCTTTGACGTGGCGGAATCCATCAGCCCCCGCCTGCGCAAGGCGGTGCTTGCCGCCGAGATCGACGGCGAGAGGCACGACGCGTTCGCGCCCATCGAGCACGACTGCAGCCTGAAGCTCCTCACCTTCAACGATGAGGACGGCCGCTGGACCCTGCGTCACACCGGTTCGCACATACTCGCGCAGGCCGTCAAAAAGGTAAGGCCCGAGGCCAAGCTTGCCATCGGCCCCGCCATCGACAACGGCTTCTATTACGACTTTGACGTTGACGAGCCCTTCACTCCCGACGATCTGGTGCTGATCGAAAAGGAGATGGCGAAGATAGTCGAAGAGAAGCTTCCTCTTGAGCGCTTTGAGCTGCCCCGCGAGGAGGCCATAAAGTATATGGCGGACCGCAACGAGCCCTATAAGGTGGAACTGATCGAGGATCTGCCCGAGGACGCGATAATAAGCTTCTACCGTCAGGGCGATTTCGTCGATCTCTGCGCGGGCCCTCACGTTGAGAACACCGGCAAGGTCAAAAACTTCAAGCTCATGAGCATCGCCGGCGCCTACTGGCGCGGCAGCGAGAAGAACAAGATGCTGCAGCGCATATACGGCACCGCCTTCGAAAAAAAGGCCGACCTTGACGAGTACATCACCCGCATCGAGGAAGCCAAGAAGCGCGATCACCGCAAGATAGGCCGTGAGCTCGGTCTCTTCACCATAATGGATGAAGGCCCCGGTTTCCCCTTCTTCCTCCCGAAGGGCATGGTGCTTCGCAATACGCTGATCGACTACTGGCGCGAGATCCACAAGCGTTACGGCTATGTTGAGATCTCCACCCCGATCATTCTGAACCGCACCCTTTGGGAGCGCTCCGGCCATTGGGGGCATTACAAGAACAACATGTACACCACCGTGATAGACGATGAGGATTTCGCCATCAAGCCCATGAACTGCCCCGGCGGCATGCTCGTCTATAAGCTCGAGCCTCACTCCTACCGCGAGCTGCCCCTGCGCTGCGGCGAACTCGGCCTCGTTCACAGGCACGAGCTTTCCGGCGCGCTGCACGGCCTCTTCCGCGTGCGCTGCTTCACGCAGG